>Ga0209554_1000074_pt1 | contig 73943 bp, 72 predicted proteins | sample MarorgKNORR_S2LV_5_FD_188221 | JGI IMG/M metagenome (GOLD analysis project Ga0209554, IMG submission 188221) | Marine microbial communities from the Southern Atlantic Ocean, analyzing organic carbon cycling - Bottom_A/KNORR_S2/LV (SPAdes) (version 2) | ecosystem: Environmental > Aquatic > Marine...
TGGCGCTTAATAAAACGGAGCTGGAAAACAAAATAAACGACCTGGATATTGTTAACACCGAATTGGCGCTTAATAAAACGGAGCTGGAAAACAAAATAGAAGAACTTAATAATTTAAACAGCAATTTAATGTCAATTAGTGAAAGCTTAGGATTAGGAGACGCTGATTTGGTAGAGCAATTAGCGGCTATTCAGAAAAAAAATGATGAATTAGTCTCATTAAATGCATTACTCCAAGATTCGCAAAAAGAAACCGAGCAAGCATTAAAAATTATTGAGCAGGTAAACGAAGAACTAGTATTAAAAGATGAGGCCTTGCAAGAACAAATTGTGCAGTATCAAGAAATTACGAAAGATTTATTAGCGATAAATGACAGTCTGGGACTTGAAGATGCTTCGTTGATAGAGCAGATGGAGGCTATACGTTCAAAAAATGAAAAATTGGCAGAATTAAATCTAAACTTAGTTGAAAAAGACAATGCTATTTTTAGCTTAAGAGGGAAAATATTAGAATTAAATAATATTTTGTCATTAAGTGAGGGAAAACAATTAACGCAACAGTCACAAATAGCTGAATTGAGTCAGAGCTTGAATTTATTAAAAGAAGAAAAAACAACAACCCAGGAAGAATCAACTGCGTCTATCAAAGAAATGAAAATGAGATCAACTGAAACATTAAAACAAGTAGCTTTTTTAACGGTAGAAATAGGGGCATTAAAAAATGAAATTATATTACTTAATGCGGCACTTGAATATAGTGAACAAACTCTTCTAACAAAGGAGCTAAAAATTGAAGTCTTAGGGGAAAGATTAAACAAAGCCTTAACGTCCAAAGTATTTGAGCTACAAAAATATCGATCAGAGTTCTTTGGAAAATTACAATTAATTTTAGGTGATCGCAAAGATATAAAAATTGTAGGTGATCGTTTTATTTTTGAATCTGAATTGCTGTTTAACTCGGCTTCTGCCGATCTTCAGTCAGCAGGTATGGAAAAATTAAAACAAATTGGCTTGACGTTAATGGATACAACGCAAGATATTCCAGCTGACATTGATTGGATTATTCAAGTTGAAGGCCATACAGATAAAAGATCAATAAAGACGGTTCAATACCCATCAAATTGGGAGTTATCGACAGCAAGAGCTAATTCTGTTTTAAAATTGCTACTTGATTTGGGATTTGCACCCCATAGATTATCTGCCGCGGGTTATGGGGAGTTTTATCCATTATCCGATGGTGATTCCGATGAGGATTTACAACAAAACAGACGAATTGAATTAAAATTGACCTCTCGTTAAAACTGTAATACGTCATAAATAGAACATAAATAGATATTAGTACTTTGCACAACACTTATGAAAACCTTTGTATTTATATTAATCTTTTTTTTTCCCATGAAAATATTTGCTGCATGCAGCGATCAGCCTGCCAATGAGGTGGATTGGACAAACTGTAATTTTGTTGAAAGCTTAGAGTTATCCGGAGTCTCTTTGGCTGGCGCGCAAATGTCAGGTGTGAATTTAGCTTTAGCTAATTTGGAAAAATCCCAAATTAACAATGCCAATATGGCGTACGGTAATTTCATTTTTGCTAACTTTAGTAATTCCAACTTATTTTTATCAAATTTACAGTACGCTAATTGCAATAATTCAAATTTTGATAATTCAAATCTTGCCAAAGTAAATTTTGAGGGTGCAAATCTTTTCTCCTCTTCTTTCAAAGGAGCCAATTTGTTTGAAGTGAATTTGTTAGGGGCAAATATTACGGGCGCTATTTTTGACGAGGCGAATTTGTCTGGAGCTATTTGGGTTGATGGCAAAACCTGCGCGCTGGGCTCTGTGGGAGTTTGTAATTAATTAGCAAAATATTCAATTTTATATTTCTGTAAAATATGTAATGTCGCAGATCAATTTATGAGTATTAGTCATCGCTCCCAATTTGGCAGTGCTTATTTTTCTGCGTTTGTTTTAGTTGTTTTCTCCGGTTTGTTATGGAGTTTTGGAGTCGTTACTGTACGTTACATGGTTGATGGTCAAGATTATGTATTTCAGTACTTGTTTTACCGGGGTATTTCAATTGCAGTTATTTTAATTTTTTATCTGTTTATTAGAGAAGGCTTGTCATTTTATGAAAATTTTTTTAAAGTTGGTATTTCTGGATTTTTAGGAGGAATTTTTTTAAGTACCGCTTTTATCGGCTTCATTTTCTCTATTACAATGACAACAGCTGCTGTTACGTTATTTATGTTGGCAGCCACGCCTTTTATAGCTGCTATTGTTGGCTACTTTGTTCTAGGAGAGATACTTCGACCCACAACTCTTGTATCCATGATTATTGCTTTTATTGGTGTATGCATAATGATACTTAGCGACTCCATATTAGGAAGCGCAATTGGCGCCTTGATTGGATTGATATCTGCAACTGGTTTTGCGCTTTACACGGTCACCATTCGCTGGAAGCCCGAAACGCCAAAATTTACAACGGTCGTGTTAGCTGGAATTTTCTGCACTATTTTTTCTTTTTGTATTCTTGGTTTCAGCTTTGAATCTTTTGCGTTAATGCCAACACGTAATTCCTATCTTAGTTTATTACACGGATCCCTTGTTGCCTCAGGATTAATTTTATACAACCTTGGTGCGAAATACCTGCCGTCCGCTGAACTAGCTCTTCTTTCATTGATGGAAGTTGTTGGGGGAGTGCTCTGGGTATGGATGCCTGTATTTGGCATTAACGAGGTACCAAGTGCTACAGTCATTATTGGGGGTCTCATTATAACGTTTGCTGTTTTGCTGCATGGTTACGGCGCCAGACGAAAAAGGGAACCCGTGACACTTTAAATGTTACAATTTTTTTGTTTTCTATTAAATATCAAGTTCTTAACAAAATTTTGAATGAAAAAAATTTTTCTAATATCCATCGGTTGGCTTTGTGTTGGCTTGGCCTTTATAGGCACATTTGTACCCGGCATTCCAACTACAATTTTTTTGATTATTGCCTTGTGGGCTTTTGCCAAAAGTTCAAAAAAGTTCCATGCTTGGTTGCTTAATCACAAAAGATTTGGTCCCATTTTGCGTAATTGGGAAACACACAAAGTAGTACCGAAAAAAGCAAAACAATTAATGGTTGTAATGCAAATAATAGCAGTAATAATTTTTCATTATTCAATTCAGAATATGTATTTCACAATTGGGTTGATAATTTTGTTATTTTTTGTTGCAAGATACGTCATTTCCCTACCAAGTACACCCCCTCAAAATTGAAAATTGAAAAAATCCACAAGTCCTTGATTGTTAACATAGAGAGACCATTGAATTCCCGACTGAAACCATTCAACATATAATAAATCGCAGATCTTTTTAAAAGCCTCATATTGGGAGATGAGTCGAATATACAAATTCATGAGAACTTTTTGTTGAAAAGGTTTTTTTTAAAAAATACATTCAAATTTCTTGTTTTCTAGGATTTTTTTAAAAAAATTGGATGAGATTAAAAAAGAATTAAAACTATCCTTAATATTTATTACACATGATTTAAATATTGCAAAGCATATTAGTGATAACATTATGATTTTATATTTTGGGAAATTAGTGGAAATGAATTCCAGTAAAGAAATATTTTCAAATCCTCTCCATCCCTATACTAAAAAACTTATTTCCTCTGTTCCTACTTTCACAAGTTTATAAAAATACCAAAAATAGCTATTTTCTTCTATTTTATAGGAAATTTCAGTTTGTATTATAATTGGAATACATATAAATCTTCTTTCATATTCATTACTTATAATCTTAGGAGGAAATTATGATTATTAAAAGAATGACATTGATCTTATTAGGCAGTTTATTTCTGTTTATGGGATCAAGTGCTTCAGCTGGAGATATTGTATCTGCAAAGGATTGTTCCTATGGAGGTAAAATCAAATCTATTGAAGCTACAGGTGATTTAGAAGTTACGTTTACAATGTGTAAGCCTGATCCTGCTTTTCGAGCGAAAGCAGCGTTTACTCCATTTTCAGTCCAACCAAAAGAATATCTAGACTCAACTGGTGGTGGAGGAAGTATTCTTGAAAATCCTATTGGAACCGGTCCCTTTAAACTTGAAAAGTGGAACCGTGGTGACAGTATTATCTACAGTCGCTTTGAAGATTATTGGGGTAAAAAACCAAGTTTTGAAAAACTAGTTATTAGATGGGCAGCTGATGGTGCTGGTAGACTTATTGAACTAAGATCTGGCACAGTAGACCAAATTACTAACCTAAGTCCTGATGACTTTGATTCAGTTAAGAATGATAGCAATTTAACTTTTATACCGGTTGCTAATCCAAATACTCTTTATTTGGCTATGACTAGTACGTTTAAGCCTTTTGATGATGTAAGAGTAAGAAAAGCAATCGCTTTGGGTGTTGATCGTTCCAGAATTGTTGATAATTACTTTCCATTAGGTTCTGAAGTGGCATCTCACTTTACTCCGTGTTCAATTGCAAATGGTTGCACTGGTGATAGTTGGTATGATTTTGATCCGGCAGCTGCAAAAGCTTTATTGGCAGAAGCAGGTTTTCCAGATGGTTTTAAATCTAAGATTTTCTATCGTGATGTTTTCCGTGGATATCTTCCGGAACCAGGAATTGTTGCGGTTGAATTCCAATCTCAACTTAGAGACAATTTAGGCATTGATGTAGAAGTTGTTGTTATGGAATCTGGAGAGTTTATCGATGAATCAACAAATGGACGCCTAGATGGTTTTTATTTGTTAGGATGGGGAGCTGATTATCCTCACGTTACAAACTTCCTAGATTTCCACTTTAGTGCAAGTAACCCACAATATGGCGATGTTCACGAAGACATTTATGGTTTATTGGAAGTAGCTTCTACAATTGCGAACGAGTCAACGGCTCGACCTTTGTATACAGCTGCTAACAATGCTATTAAACGTATAGTACCAATGGTTCCAATTGCGCATGGAGCTTCAGCTTCAGCTGCATTGAATTCTGTGAAGAATGCCCATTTCAGACCTTTTGGAGCTCCATTGTTCCATTATACAGATCCTGGAAAAGATACTTTTGTTTTCATGCAAAATGCTGAGCCAATTAGTATGTATTGTGCGGATGAAACTGATGGTGAATCTCTTTCAGTGTGTCAGCAAGTTGTAGAACCACTTCTTGGTTATGCGATTGATTCAGGTAACATTGAATCTCGTCTTGCTGAAGATTGTACTGGTAATTCAGACGCAACAGTATGGACTTGCACGCTTAGAAGCGGAGTTAAATTTCATGATGGGTCTAGTTTAGATGCTAATGATGTTGTAGCTTCTTGGGCTGCTGGTATTGATCAATCAAACAAAAATCACAAGGGAAATACGGGTGCTTTTGAGTACTATTCTTACCTTTTTGATGGGTTAATGAATTAATAAAATTTGTTGACTTGTTTATTTATGGGGAGAAATGTTTCTCCCCATAATATTTTTATTTATTCATGACTGCCTACATCATTAAAAGATTGTTTATATCAATACCTGTATTATTTGGGATACTTTTAGTAACGTTTGTACTTGCTAGACTCATTCCCGGTGATCCGTGCAAAGCTATTTTAGGGGAAAAAGCAACAGTCGAAGTTTGCGAAAAATTTAAAATAAGATTTGGCCTTGATAAGCCAATCCATACACAATTTATGTTGTACTCCAAAAGAGTTGTTGTAGGAGATTTTGGAAACTCAATTAGGTTTAGTCGTCCTGTATCACAAATTTTGGTTGAGAGGTTTCCGGTAACCATTGAATTAGCATTAGGAGGACTAGTAGTAGCAATCATTGTTGGAGTTTTTTTAGGAATTATTTCTGCCTTAAGGCACAATTCACCCATTGATGTTGGCACTATGGTTCTGGCCAATATAGGAATTTCAATGCCTGTTTTTTGGTTAGGCTTGATGTTAGCATATCTTTTTGGATTGTTATTAAAGGATACAATTTTCTGGTTGCCCCCCTCTGGGAGATTAACAGCAGGACTGAGCTCTATACCTTTTTTTGAAGTTTGGGGTTGGGAGGTAGTAAAAGGCACAACCAATTCTAAAGTATTAGAATTTTTTGCTAATCACTACATCTTTAATGCTCTTATAACTGGAAATTGGGAAATTTTTAAAGATTCCATAAGGCATATGATTTTACCTGTAATTGCACTTTCAACAATTCCCATGGCGATAATAGCCCGAATTACCAGATCAAGCTTATTGGAAGTCTTGGGACGAGATTATATACGAACGGCTAGAGCGAAGGGTGTAAGAAATAAGAATGTTGTGAGTAAGCATGCCTTAAGAAATGCAATGTTGCCCGTAGTAACAATTCTAGGTTTGCAGATGGGTGGCTTGTTAAGTGGTGCCGTGTTAACCGAAACAGTTTTTGGTTTGGCAGGCGTGGGCAGGATGCTAGTAGAGGCTATATACGCTAGGGATTATCCCATTATCCAAGCTTTTACAGTAATGGTAGCTGTTGCTTATATGTTAATCAATTTGATTGTAGATATTTCATATGGCTTTTTGGATCCTCGAGTAAGATTAGAGTAAAAATATGAGTAAGCTGGGAAGAGTTTCAGAAACATTATCAGACAATTTTGATGAAGATTTATTGTTGCAGGAACCCATTTCAGTATGGAGAAGAACATTTAAAAGACTCTTATCTAGACGATCAGGCAAGATAGGCCTTTTCCTGATAGGTTTTATTTTTTTAATTGCATTTACTGCTCCAATTATTGCTCCTTACGATCCAAATGAAGTGTTAATAGGAAAAGAAATAGTAAAATTAAAAAAACGTGAAGGACCATGCATACACATGCTAGGTTGTGATAGTGCTAAACCCCAACATATTATGGGCATAGATGGAAATTACAGAGATCAATTTTCTAGAATTATTTACGGATCAAGAATTAGTCTTTCTATAGGATTTTCAACGGTTTCATTTGCTGTAACTGGTGGAGTTTTATTAGGAGCATTAGCTGCATTTTTTGGGGGGTGGATCGATAACATTATTATGAGAGTGATGGACGTTATACTGGGATTCCCCTCGCTGCTTTTAGCTATAGCAATAGTTGCGGTTTTAGGTCCGGGAATCAGAAATGCTCTTTTGGCAATTGCAATTGTTACTTTACCTGCCTACGCCCGCTTAACTCGAGCTAGTGTTTTAACAGTAAAAGAATTAGATTTTGTTAAAGCTTCTATCGCTCTAGGAGCTAGTCCAACTCGACTTTTGCTTTTTCGAATATTGCCTAATTCCTTAACACCAATTGTGGTTTTAGCTACTCTAGGTATTGCAACTGCAATTTTAGATGCTGCTGGACTTTCTTTTTTGGGACTTGGTGCACAGCCACCTACTCCTGAATGGGGAACGATGCTTGGCTCGGAGAGAAATCAAGTTTTTTCAGCACCTCATCTGGTTTTCTTTCCAGGAATTGCAATTATGATCACCGTTCTCGCCTTTAATCTTTTTGGAGATGGCCTAAGAGATGCGCTCGATCCAAGGTTGAATGATTAATGTTAAATCAATTAATTCAGTTAGAAGTTAAAAATTTAACTACTTGTTTTCGAACAGTTAAAGGAGACGTAACTGCGGTAGATGATGTGTCTTTTTCATTAAAAAAAGGTGAGACTTTATGCATTGTTGGTGAGAGTGGTTGTGGAAAGTCAGTATCTGCGCTTTCAATTATGGGACTTCTCTCCCCATCGGGATATGTGAAATCCGGTTCAGCAATTTTTCAAGATAATAATTTGCTATCTATGTCATCAAATCAGCTGGAAAAATTGAGAGGTAATAGGATTTCTATGATTTTTCAAGATCCTGGCTCATCCTTAAATCCTGTAATGAGAATAGGGGACCAGGTGGCTGAAATTTTTCAAATACATTTAAATATGTCAAAGAAAGAAAGTTTAGAAAAAGCTTTTGAGATGTTGAAGCAGGTTGAAATACCGGATCCTGAAAGCAGAATGTTGGCATATCCTCATGAGTTGTCTGGTGGCATGGCTCAAAGGATAATGATAGCTATTGCCCTTGCTTGTCATCCAGATATCTTAATCGCAGATGAACCGACTACAGCATTAGATGTTACAATCCAGTCACAAATATTAAATTTAATGACACAAATGCAATCTAAAACTGAAACAGCAATCATATTAATTACTCATGATTTGGGTGTGGTAGCTGAAATGGCAGATAATGTTTTGGTGATGTATTGTGGCCAAGTTGTTGAATACGGAGATGTAAAAACAGTATTTAGTACCCCAATCCATCCCTATACAAAAGCTTTGATGAAATCCATTCCAATTATTGGAAAAAAAACAAGAAGACTCGATGCAATCCCTGGACGTGTTCCATCTTTAGATATGTTACCAATAGGTTGCCGTTTTGAAAAAAGATGTTCAGAGAAAAATAATCACATAGAATTGGAATGTCAAAATAAGATACCTCCCATATTTGATATAAATCAAGCGCATGGAAGCCGTTGTTGGTTAGAAAAGGGAAGTGAATGAAAAAATTGGTAGAAATAAAAAATCTAATAAAACATTTTCCTGTCAAAAAAGGTTTGTTTAAAAAAACTGTAGGATTAGTTAAGGCCGTAGATGATATCTCTTTAGACATTTACGAGGGAGAAACCCTAGGCTTAGTTGGTGAATCAGGTTGTGGAAAATCAACATTAGGTCGAGTTCTTGTTAGATTAATTAATCCAACTTCAGGTGACATTATTTTTGATAATAAGAATCTAAACTCTTATTCAAATAAAGAATTGAGAAGCCAAAGGCAATATTTTCAAATAATTTTTCAGGACCCTAATTCCTCCCTTGATCCTCGTTCGACTATTGGCAAAAGCATAGAAGAGGCATTAATCATTCATGGAATGAAGGATCGACTTGAGAGACAAAAAAAAGTAAGTGAAATGCTAAATTTAGTAGGGATTCCGGCTAATGCTGCTGAGAGATTTCCCCATGAATTTTCGGGTGGTCAGAGGCAAAGAATTGGCATTGCCAGAGCATTAATTTTAAAGCCAAAGCTTGTAGTTTGTGATGAACCGGTTTCCGCACTAGATGTTTCTGTTCAGGCTCAGGTTTTAAACCTATTAAACGATTTAAAGGACGAATTGTCCTTAACGCTTTTATTTATATCACATAATTTGTCTGTAGTTGAGAATGTTAGTGATCGGATTGCAATAATGTACTTGGGTCAAATAATTGAACTACTTGATAGCTCTAAGTTTTCCGCTAATTGTAAACATCCATACTCGAAAGCTTTACTATCCGCCATTCCAGTTCCTGACCCGAACATCAAAAAGGAAAGAATAATTTTAAAAGGTGATGTGCCAAGTCCCATTAATCCTCCTAATGGATGCAGATTTCATACAAGATGTCCTGAAGCTATTGCAAAATGCAAGAATACTGAACCTTCGTTAATTGAACTTTCACAAGGCCATAAAGCTTCGTGCCATTTGTTATCAAATTAAAATTAATTAATTATAGGAATATTTTCCGGGGTACGGGAGGTTAACCTCTCATATCCATTTTTAGTTATTAGTATGTTTTCTTCATGCACTAGCATCGTACCAGGAGCGTATTCAAAGCATGGCTCTATAGCTATCACCATATTTTCTTGTAGAATTGTATTGTCATTTGACATGATGCTGGGAGGCTCTGTTAACTGTAAACCCAAGCCGTGTCCCATACGCCCAATGCTATTTGAAGAAAGGCCTTCTTTTTGAAGAACGGAATGCATAGCATTACTTACATCAGCGCAAGTGGCCCCTGGCTTTGCTTTTTTCATACCGGCCTCAGTTGCTTTCCACACAACGTCATACGCCAATCTAGCGCTTTTTGTTATTTTGCCAAATCCAAAGTTGCGATCAAAATCACAAAAATAGCCATCTAGCGTAGTGCCGGTATCAATGATGAGTAAATCTCCATCCTGCAATTTTTTTTCTGTTGGATCACAAATAATTTGATCATAGCCACTGGGGCCGGATGCACAGGACATATACAGCGTGTGGTCCGCTCCGTGATCAAGCAATGTTTTTTTCATTATTTTACAGATCTCAATTTCCGATTGACCTATTTGCAAATGTTTGGGAAGTTCGTCAAATACTTTACTTGCTATTGAGACAATTTTTTTTATTTTGGAAATTTCACTTTCCGATTTAATCATTCTCAATTTCCAAATAAGCGGACTGGCGTCAACAAAACTGTGATTGGCAAGATTTGCATTTAATTTATGAAAATCATTAATGGACATGCGCAGATGACTTTCCAAACCCATTTCACAACCAACTGCGCATTTATTTGATTGAATGGACAAAATCGTGTCCTGCAGTACCGTTACCCCTTCATCATCAGGATTGGGGGATTGCCATGTTTTAATATCTTGAATCCAGGTTTTTTGTAGGGCAGTTACCCCGATGGAGGGGATGATAGCTACCGGATCATGATTAATTGATAGCAACAAAAACCATGGACGCGTTGGACTTTCCCAAAAATAGGTATCCAGTCCAGTAAAATAACGAAAGTTGTGTGGCGAGGTAACGAGAAGCATCTCCAGTTTATTTTCCTGCATCAGTTGACGAGCTTTTTTTACCCGCTCCTCGTATTCGGCATTACCAAAACCCCTCATTAAAACCCTTTATATCTGTTCAATTTTATTTTTATTATTATATATCCTATTATTGTATGCGAAATCGACGTCAATTTGTAAAGATTATCTTCGGTTTTTTTGCCACAATTTTTTCATTGAAATATTTTAAAACAGCGCAAGCGGAGAACCCTTTGCCTTACCATCATTTGCCTGATGGAACCTTTCGCAATTTGCCTGGAGGCCCCAAACGCGAGGTGCCTTCTAATCATTCATCCTTAAATTTTTTTCGCTTTTTTTATAAGGGGATAATTAAAAGAGAAATGTTCGATCAAAAAGAAATACCCGACAACATTCCCCCTGATCATGCACTGCCACAAAAAACAGCATTGGAACAATTTCAGGAAAATACTGATCCCGTAAGCGTTTCATGGCTAGGGCACGCAGCTTTTTTAATTAAATTAGGAAAGCAATATCTCCTAACCGATCCTTTTTTATCAAAGACCGCGGGGCCACTGGGCATTGGTCCAGACCGTTATGTTCCTGCGGGTATAAAAATATCTGACTTGCCTGACATCAATACCATTCTGATCAGTCACAATCACTACGATCATTTGGATACAACAACTTTAAAAAAAATAAAAAACAAGAATATCGTTACAGTAATTTGTCCCTTAAATTTGTTCAAAACAGTTTCAAGTCTTGGCTATAAAAAAGTAATCGAACTTGACTGGTATGATGAGCAGAAAAATAATAACTTTAATGTTACAGCTGTGCCCGTTTATCACTGGTCAAGGCGTCTCGGTCAAAAATATAATTCTACTTTATGGAACGGATACATAATTACATATCAATCAAAAAAAATATATTTTAGTGGTGATACGGCCTTTGGACCAATGTTTTCGGAGATTGGGGAGAAATTGGGGCCATTTGATTTAACGATAATTTCAATTGGGGCATATGAACCCCGTGGAATGATGCAAGCATCACACTGCACTCCGGAAGAGGCGGTTGAAATTACCTCTATGCTCACCAGTAAAAACATCCTGGGCATGCATTGGGGTACTATTCGATTAAGCGCGGAAGATCCCTGGGAGCCTCCCGTGAAGTTTAAAAAAGCAGCGAAACTTAAGGGATATCAAGCCCATCAAATCTGGCAACTTTCCATAGGAGAAACAAAATCATTAATTTGATATAATTATTAAAAAAAATTCTGATGATATATTTTTCATTGTTTGCCTTAAGTTTCATTGTTGCAACCATTGTTCCCTTTGGATCGGAAATTTATTTTTCCTCCCTGCTTGCTATGGATAAATATAGTTCAATACTGCTTTTAATAGCGGCTTCCACGGGAAATATTCTCGGCTCAGTATTCAACTGGGTATGCGGTTATTACGCAGCTTATTTTTTGAAAAAAAAATGGTTTCCAATTAAACAAAAACATATTGATAAGGCCTCAATGTTTTTCATGAAATATGGAAAATGGTCTCTCTTATTGGGCTGGGTGCCTTTTATCGGAGATCCAATTACATTTGTTGCTGGAACATTTCGTTATTCCTTTTTTCCATTTTTAATTTTAGTTTCTATTGGTAAAGTTGGAAGATACTTGGTTGTTTATTTTTCAACACTATGGGCTATAAACATATTTTGATATGGAATTCTCTTACCAAATATTTATTTTTTTTCTAGGTTTCCTTTCTGCTGTAGTAGCTATTGCGTTATTTTATTTTTTTTTTAATAACAAAAAAAAATTTGAAAATAACCAGCATGAAGATCTAGGTTCCATCAAAGAAAATATAAGATCGATTCAACAAGAATTGCAAAATTTTAATTTGGTCCAGGATCGTATTGAAAATAGTATTATTAAAGGAGGCTCTAAAGAGCAGGGGGATTGGGGAGAACTTGTTTTAAAAAACATATTGGATAGTTCGGGACTTCAAGAACCTCAAGATTATGAAACACAAAAAGTCTATCAAGACTCAGACGGAAATCCGCAAAAACCTGACGTTATTGTTCACATGCCAGGTAAACGTGATATTATTATTGATTCAAAAGTAACATTAAAATCATGGCACGAATATTCTAACGCAAAAGATGAGAATTCTAAGTCAATACACTTTAAAAAATTTCTGGAAGCGGTTAAAGATTCTATAAAAAAATTAGATAAAGCGAGTTATCAAAACTTATATGAAATTAAAACATTGGATGCCATTTTAATGTTCATTCCAGTCGAGCCAGCATTTATAGCCCTCTACAAGGATGGAGATAATTTAGTTCAAGAAGCATGGAAAAAAAAGATTATGATTGTCTGTCCATCTACACTTCCTTTTTTGTTAAAAACAGTTGAAAATTTATGGCGTATTGAAAAGCAATCTAAAAGAGTTGAGGAGATTGCGAAGAAAGCTGGCGATATTTATGACAAAGCTTACGGCGTATACGATTCATTTAGTCATGCGGACAAAGCCTTACAAACGGCAAAAGATAAAATGAAAGAAGCAAAAGATAAATTAAAGGATGGAACAAATAGTTTCACAAAACAAGTTCAAAAGATTAAAGATTTAGGAAGACTTTCAACAAAAAAAACTTTACCAAGTGATGCTATTGAAGATAAAGAAAAGGAATAATATTTATGCCAACTTTTGATGTTGTAAGCCGTTTAGATTTGCAGGAAATTGATAATGCCGTATCTAATGTGCTTCGCGAAATAAAAACCAGATATGATTTTAAAGGCTCAGAGACAACTTTGGAAAGAAAGGATCACGATTTAACTGTTGTAACTGATGATGAGCTAAAACTTAAGCAGGTTCGTGATTTAATAGTCACACATTTTGTAAGACGAAAGGTTGATCCCTTAAGTTTAAAAGAAGGAAGTAAGGAAAAAGCTGGAGGCGATAAGGTACGTCAAGTATACGAACTCAATGAAGGTATTGAACAGGTTATTGCTAAAAAAATAACCGCGGATATTAAAAGTTCAAAAATCAAAGTTCAGGTTAGAATTAACGGTAATGAACTCCGGGTGGACGGAAAGAAAAAGGATGATTTGCAGGCAGTCATGAAAATGATTGAAGATGCTAAAATAGGCATTCCTGTTCAGTTTATAAATTTTCGCGATTAATAATTATGATTACATGGGAACTGATAGTTGCCATTTCCGTTTACTATGTCATCATGTTTGCAACACCCGGCCCCAACAACAGTATTTTAACAGCTTCTGGCATTAAGTTTGGCTTTGTTCGTACTATTCCCAATATTTTAGGCGTTCCTTCGGGTCATGCGATACAACTTACGCTTGTTTGTTTAGGTCTGGGCGGTTTATTTGCACAATTTCCAATTTTGCTTAATATACTTAAATATGCAGGGGCAGCGTATTTGCTGTATTTAGCGTGGAAAATGCTGGGCTCTCTCAAAGTGTCAAACACAGAAGATAAAGGTGCTCCCCTTAAATATTATGAGGCAATTTTATTTCAATTTGTTAATCCCAAAGCATGGGTTATCTGCATTACCGCTGTTTCGTTATTTTACCCTCAAAAAGAGCACATAGTTTTATCTATATTTTTTATGGTTTTTATGGCAACGATAATCAATTTGCCATCCATAAGCATGTGGGCTATTGGCGGTAGTGTAATTCGGCAGTATTTAAGAAATGAAGCAATTAAAAAAATAATTGAATGGCTATTAGCCATTTTATTAATTGGGACCTCTATTTCAATTTTGTTGTAACTTTTTTAAGCCAATGGAATTTTTTCAAATTCACCAACGACATTGTATCCTTTTTGAACTCTAGGACGATTGGCAATGGAGTGATACCACCTTAAAACCTCCGGATAGGCATTTAGATCAATTTTATGTCGTTCGAATCTCGCTATCCAGGGCCAGGTAGCCATGTCCGCGATTGAGAATTCATCTCCTAAATATTTTCTTTGCTTTAATCTGGTATTAAGTGTTTCGTAAATTCTTTTTGCATAATCAATATATTTATTTTCAACAAATTCACCTTGTCCCGGATGGTAATATAAAAATTGATGCGCCTGACCTAAAATTGGTCCCACTTGCGTTAGCTGAAACATAAACCACTCCATTGTTATCCAGTAAGTTTTTTTTGGCAAAAATTTATCGTACTTGTCTGCAAGATAAAGCATGATGGCTCCAGATTCAAAAATACTTGTTTGTGTCTCATGATCAAAAATTGCGGGTATTTTATTGCTAGGAGAAATTTTGGTAAATTCCTTTTGAAACTGCTCGTTGTTTCCGATGTCGATGGGGATCGCGTTGTATTGGGCGTTTAGCTCTTCAAGCAAAATACTAATTTTGCGACCATTTGGAGTAGGCCATGTATACAAATCAATCATTAATTAATATTTTTAATCGTAATATTAAAATACTCAACTATATTAGTATTCAATTGATAATAAATATTGAGAAATTATTCTGTTGCTATGAAATTTATTAAACCAATTTTTTTAATAGGTTGTTTTTTCCTAAATTCTGCTGCTGCAGACCAGCTTGATTCCAGGCTCATTGAGTTGTTTGATAAATTGTACATTGCCGAAAATAAAAAAGAAATAAACACTCTTACACAAGATATATGGAAGATTTGGGATGAAACGAATGATCCCAAAATTGAAGCATATTATTACAGAGGACTTGAAGCAATGCGCATGGGTGATTTTGTGATGTCGATAGATCTTTTTACTCGTGTAATCGAAAAAAATCCTGATTTCGCAGAAGGGTGGAACAAAAGAGCCACAGTTTATTATATTTTGGGCCAGTTTGATAAATCAATGATTGATATTAACAAAACACTGTTATTGGAACCACGCCATTTTGGGGCAATGGATGGAATGGGCTTAATTTTTATTCAACTTCAACAGTATGATAAAGCTATGAAAATTTATGATCAAATGTTAGAAATTTTTCCGCATAGTGTGGACACTCTGGCAAAAAAGAAATTAATGCAAGAATTTATTTCTCAATCAATCTAGTATCCGAATATTAATATTAATATTGATAACGTAAAAAAGCTCACAAATGTACTTAGTACAATATTTGCCGAAGTAACATCTTGTAGAGCCTACTATAATATAGCTGAAGACACCAGCGATGGTGGATAGCAAACTAGTCATTTCTGTCAAGCAAACTGTCTACCAAGGATTGGATTCCTTCTTCGAAAATTTTTTTCATATCCCGAGGACTCGTACTTCCATCTTCGGCAAATACCTCACCTCCAATTAATATTTCCGGGTTTTGAAGGTTGCCCTTAATAACCGCTTCAACAAAAATACTGTCTTTTTCATAAAAATTAATTTTGCCGTTGATATTATTTGAAAGCATATCAATCTGTGCGGTTATCAGGGCACGACCATTATTGTTTTGGAGCAACAAGTCCGTAGTTGAAATCGTTCCGTTATTAAATTGTAGTTCCCCGGTTATTGCAGAGGGAACATCAGCAAATCTATCAAGTAAGTAACTAATTGATTTACTTACAGAGGATAGACTTGCCACTTTATCAACCAATAAAGATAGCAGGGCTGCTCCAAATCTCTCTTCCTCTGTTGAAATAAAAAAAACAGAACCTTTAATTTCCATTAAACCATTGAGGTTTGCAATTAAACTCTCTTTGGATTTGTATGATGTGACTAAATTATAATGAGGGGAAGCAATTTTGATGTTAACACGTTCCCACTTGGCAATATTTGCTTGATCTAGAATTGTATTTAGTGAAATATTATTAAATGAACCATTTAACTGAATTGATTTGTTTTCATCTACACTGATTTTTCCCTTAGTGTTTATGTCGCCATCAATAAGTTTGGCGTTGAATTTGCTGATATCAATTATCTGGTTACTGTATTTTGCTTTAACAGAAGAGTTTCTAAAAATCATTCCTTTATAATGGATAGAGGGAGAAGATAGTTCAAGATGCAAGGGTGATAATGGCCAATAGTTTTTTTTAAAACTAATTTTACCTTTATCAATTGTCACATTATTTTCTATTCCTTTTGCAGAAAATATATTTGCATATCCAATGGATGGATAAAATTTCCATTTCCCCTTATCCTCTAAATTGATTATTAAATTGGTGTCTTTTTGAATATTCGCCAATAACTTGTTAACATCCAGTTCGTTATAAGTTGCTATAAAAATTATTAATAAAATTATGGGTATCGCAAGTAAAAAAAAAAATATTTTTTTCACTTAAGCTTTAATCATAATATTTTTTGGATCATGTAAAGCCTGAAATTCCAAGTTAACTTTATACTTTTTTTTCGCCACCTCGATTTCACAAGTTTTATTTTTTAGGTCATTTAACAAATGATAATTGTTGATATATCCAAAGGACATATTTTTATTGAAATTAAATGAATAATTGCCAGAAGTGGTTTGCCCAATTATTGTACCTTCTAAATATATCGGCTCTTCATGCAGCAACAAAGGCTTTCCCGGTTCTGATTTTTCCAACGTAAACATACATAATTTTTTTGTTAATTGGTTTTGATCGATCTTTTTTAAAGCATTTTTTCCAATAAAATCTTGTTCTTTGTTCAGGCTGACAGCGAATCCTAAACCGGCCTCATAGGGATTTTCTTCAGGCGATATATCGTGTCCCCAATGAAGATACATTTTTTCCATACGCATGATATCCATTGCATGGGCACCAGCGTGAATCAGTTGGTATGTTTTTCCAATTTCAATAATCGTATCGTAGATTTTTTTGCTGTTATGAATGGGAATATAAACCTCCCATCCAAGTTCGCCGACATAGGAAAGGCGTTGAAACCAAATACTTATTCCTTCAACGGTTAAAAATTTGCCACTTCCAAAAGGAAATTGTTCAGTATTAAATTTATCTCCCGCTAGGTCAGTTAATAAATCCCTACTTTTCGGTCCAAAGAGGCCAAGACAGGCGAAATTTTCTGTAATATCACTGAATTCAACATCATATTTTAAATTATTTAAAATATGTTTTTTGTCGTGCGAACGTACTGCAGCACCGCTAACTACTCTAAAAATTTTTTTTTCTATGCATGTTACCGTCAAGTCAGCCTCAATGCCGCCATTTGAATTTAACATTTGAGTGTAAGTAGTATTTCCTTCAGTATCTTTAATATTATTGGCGCATAGATACTGTAGTGCTTCATGAGCATTTGTTCCTTTCATTTCAAATTTTGAAAAAGGTGTTAATTCAAAGAGCGCTACATACTTTCTTGCGTGCGTTGTTTCAAATTCTGCAGATTCATACCAATTTTGATAACCAAAACTGTATTGATATTCGGCTTTTTGGTTCTTACGCGCATACCACATCGGTCTTTCAAATCCTCCCCCAACACCAAAACAAGCTCCGGCTTCCTTTAACTTATTGTGATAAGGAAGTAGTTTTTGATTACGAGAAGTAGTGTTTTGTTTGTAGGGCCAGTGCATGGCATATAGGTCGCCCAGAGCCTCTGTTACTCTTTCTGTAATAAATTTGGTTTCTGAATGAAATTTTTCAAAGCGACTAATATCCAAACAAAATATATCTTCACTTACTCCCCCGTTTATCATCCACTCCGCTGTAGCCCGACCCGCTCCTCCAGCACTAGCAAGACCAATGCTGTTGAAACCGGAACAAACAAAGAAGTTTTTTATTTCTGGCGTCTCTCCCAGAAGATAGCTTGTATCGGGCGTGAAACTTTCTGGCCCACAAAAAAATTTGCGGATCCCAGCATGTTCCAAAGTCGGTATTCTTTTAATAGCATGCATTAGATAGGGTTCAAAATGTTCGAAATCTCCGGGCAATTCACCAAAAGAAAAATCATTCGGAACTAATTTTGATTTTATAAAAGCTGGTTTCGCGTTGGGTTCAAAAATGCCTACTAATAGTTTTCCCGCGTCCTCTTTTATATATAAGCAGTGATTATAATCTCTCAGTACAGGTAACGAACGGTCAATGTCCTTAATACCTTCTGTTAAAATATAAAAATGCTCATCGGGATACAAAGGAATGCTAACATTAACCTCAGCTCCAATTTGCCTTGACCACATACCTGCAGCGAGAACAATATATTCACAATCAATTTTTCCTTTTTCAGTTTCCACACCAACTATTTTATTATTTCGAGTAAGAATTTTTTTGACAGGGCAGTGCTCCACAATGGTAGCCCCATTTTGCCGAGCTGCTTTAGCTAGAACGTTGGTTACTCCTACGGGATCAGCCTGTCCATCCAAAGGCATGTGCACTCCACCAATAATGTCATTTGTATTTATAATAGGATACAATTTTTTAATTTCAGATGGATTTAACATATTTGCTTCAACGTCAAAAAGTTGCGCAGTTGTTGCCTGTCGTTTTAATTCTTCTAATCGGTCACTTGTTGTGGCGACTGTGATAGCGCCATTTTGTTTCAAACCTGTTGAAAGTTCCGTTTCCTTTTCCAGTTTTTTATACAAATCTAAAGAATATTTTCTAAATTTTGTAATCGTTGCTGAGGAACCTAATTGACCTATCAGTCCAGCTGCATGCCATGTTGTTCCCGATGTGAGCTGGTCACGTTCTAAAAGAATGGTATCTTTCCAACCAAATTTGGCTAAATGATACGCAACAGAACAACCGGCAACACCTCCACCTATCACGACGACCTTTGTGGCACTTGGAAAAGAATTACTCATAATCAAAGAACTATGTTTATTGAAAATTTTGTGAAGTTAGAAGTCATTTTTTGTATTCGAGCGCTTTTTTTGTTAATCCCATTTGTTTTGCTTTTAATCGATTTATCTCATCACGTAGCTGAGCAGCATCTTCAAATTCCAGTTTCGAAGCAAATTCATTCATTTGAGTTTCTAAGTTTTTAATATGGACATCAAGATCCTTGCCAATAAGTTGCTTAGTGTTTGCAATATCAACAGTCACGTGATCTTGTTCTGCTGTACTTTTTATAATTTCATCAATATTCTTTTTTATACTTAAGGGGGTGATATTGTGCTGTTTATTGTATTGCAGTTGTTTTTTGCGTCGTCTACTCGTTTCTTCTATAGCGGATAGCATGCTTTTTGTTTCTTTGTCAGCATACATGAGAACTTTACTGTCTACATTTCTCGCTGCACGTCCTATCGTTTGAATTAAACTGGTTTTTGATCGCAAATACCCCTCTTTGTCAGCATCGAGAATGGCTACGAGGGCACATTCTGGTATGTCTAATCCCTCTCTCAACAAGTTTATTCCAATAAGAATATTAAAAATACCCAATCGCAAATCACGTATTATTGAAATTCTCTCAAGCGTCTCAATATCAGAGTGTAAATATCGAACCTTTAATCCCTCCTCGTGCATGTATTCGCTTAAGTCTTCCGCCATTTTTTTTGTTAATGTAGTAATCATTACTCTATAGCCATTGTTTATAGTATTACGGCATTCATCAATAAGATTATCAATTTGATGTTTTGTGGGACGTATTTCAATAGGGGGATCTACAAGTCCGGTTGGACGAATTACTTGTTCAATAAAAATACCCCCTGTTTTATTTAATTCATAATCACCGGGAGTTGCGCTTACAAATATTGTTTGAGGTCGCATTGCATCCCATTCCTCTCTTTTAAGGGGACGATTATCAAGGCAGCTTGGCAATCTAAAACCATATTGAGACAAGGTTGACTTTCTTGAATAATCACCTTTATACATCCCAGCTATCTGGCTACAGGTAATATGACTTTCATCTATAAACAATAGCGCGTCCTCGGGAATGTATTCATATAACGTAGGAGGAGGCTCCCCAGGTTTCCTACCTGACAGGTAACGGGAATAATTTTCAATACCGCTACAACTACCAGTTGTTTCAATCATTTCCAGATCAAACGTTGTTCGTTCATCTAGGCGTTGTCTCTCAAGTAATTTTTTCTCTGATTCAAATACTATTAATTGTTTTCGCAAATCTTCTTTTATTTGGCCAAGAGCTTTTTTTATTGTTGGTTTTGGGGTGACGTAATGAGAATTTGCAAATATGCGTACATGATCCAGTTTTGAAATTTTTTCTCCTGTTAGTGGATCAGCCTCAACAATAGATTCAATCTCATCACCAAACATAGAAATTTTCCAGGAACGATCTTCATAGTGTGATGGAAAAATTTCTAATATATCTCCCTTAGCGCGAAAACTTCCGCGCTTAAAATCCATATCACGCCTTTTGTATAATAGTTCTACCAATTTTCTTATGATGATATCACGATTAATGTTTTGATTTTTCTCTAAAGTAAAAGACATGGAAGAATAAGCATCTACTGAACCAATTCCATAAATGCATGAGACAGAGGCAACAATAATTGTATCCCTTCGCTCTACCAATGATCTTGTTGCAGAATGTCGAAGACGATCAATTTGTTCATTAATGGAGGATTCTTTTTCAATATAGGTATCGGAACGAGGTACATATGCTTCAGGTGTATAATAATCATAATAGCTAACAAAATATTCTACTTTGTTATTTGGAAACAAACTTTTCATTTCTCCATAGAGTTGTGCCGCTAAAGTTTTATTAGGGGCCATAATTAGAGCAGGGCGTTGCAATGATTCAATTACTTTTGCCATTGTAAAGGTTTTTCCTGAACCAGTGACACCTAAGAGAACTTGTTCATTATCTCCTTCTTGAATATTTTTTACAAGATTTTGAATTGCAGAAGGTTGATCACCACTTTCTTTAAAATCACTAATAATCTTAAAAGGCTGGCTTGCAGATGGAACCAAAACTCCCATTGAAGTTTGTTCAACTACATTCATTTGGTATTTATATAATTTGTTAAATATTTATAGGAGGGTAAAAAATAACCATTTTTTGTAATTGTGGCTCTTTTGATTCTTCCATCATCTTTTTCCAAAATATAAGGGAGCACTTCTTTTACAATGCCATCTCCAAATTCTTTACTGGAATCTTTTGGAAGTTCAGAGGGTAAATTATCAACAGCCATGATAGCAAGAGCTTGATTGTGTTGGTTAATTTCTTGCAGTGTTGTTCGGTCTATATAATAGTAAGGATCTATAATTGTAGAGGGTCTTGAAGTAGTAGGAATAGAGCCATTCACATCACAAGTAATATCTCCTATGACTTTTAGATTGTTATATTTTTCAATATCTTTTTTTTCAAATAATCGTGGTGATTTAGGATCCCAATAATGGGAACTAATAAGCATACTTGTGCTAGGCATATATTTATCAAGTACAGAGATATACATCTCAGGAGAATTGATGAAATGTTGCAAATCAAAAACATTCCCATCTTTATTGGAAACATAGGCAGAAGTGGGCAGGTTACAAAAGATAGCTAATGAATTATTATATTGTAAATATTCATCTGGTAAAACTTTTTGAATATTTGCAAATTTCAAAAATTCCAATGATCCTCTCGCAACTCGTCCATCGCCTGTAATAATAATTCTAGCATTTCCAAAATCTCTTTTACCAATATTATCTTTTAATTTTTCATAAGAATTTAATTCATGGGCACGGGGCATTGGTTTTTGACCCAAAGTTTCTAAATATAAATTGAGTGAATTGTAACATCCAACAATACCAGCAAAACGACCAAAGCCAAGATAACGCCGACTAAGATCATCACGTATATTTTCATAATCAATTAAGGTAATTTTTTTCTTTAATATTTCTTTAAGTAATTCTTTTTTGTCCATACCGGGCGTTCCTTGTGCAGCGGCAGAATTATCTGGTTGAATTTTACTTGTATGAGAAAAAAACATATAGCTTTTTAATGGAATCAAAAGATCGGGCTCTATTTCTTTAACCCCTAAAACCAATTTACAAGCACTCAAATCCTCAGTGATGATCGCACCTTGTTCTACGTATTCTTGATCAGAAAAACAGCGATGCTCGGAAGATTGGACGGAAATACTTAGATCAGAAAATGTACTTAATAGTTCTTTGATATGTGCTGGCACTAAAGGGGTTCGCCTGTCATCAGATCGAGATTCTCTGATTATAGCGATTTTATACATATTAATGATGATCTATTTTAATTGAGTAATCAGATAATACTTTGAAAAAATAATCAATTATATGTTTATTTGACGGTGCAGCTTGAACCCCTGGCTGAATTTTATTTTGTAACATTAAATCCACAGCGGCACTTAGTGTGATAGAAACCAATTTTGCCATTGCCGTATTTTCACCTGATCCTTTTTCATCAAGCTGGTAAGTTGATGAAAATACTTTTTTGCCTTGTTGTTCAGCTTCCAAATTAACCCATAAAACAACCCGGTCTTCTTCATTTTTATCGTATCGATAGTTCTTCCAAAGTTCATTGCTTTTTTGTTGAATTTGCTCTTCAATGTTTGCATCTTGTTTTTCAAGCATGTTGAAAATTTCCCTCCAAGCTAAAGTCCAACCATTCAATCGAAGTGTACCCCTTACAAATTCTTTGATTTTCCACTCTGGAGAAAATAAATATTCTTCAATATAAGGCAGAGAATCGCGATTGGGATAAGCCTCAAAGCTTTCACTGTTAATTAAGTGATTTTTGACTTCTTTGTAGGGTTGAGGAACAAGTTTTTCCTCAAAGTTTTGAGTAAATTTAGCTGGACTGTTTAAAGCTCTGATTACTCCAACTGGAGACCAACTAAACTTATATTTAAAATCGTTAGGCACAGCCGGTATCCCCCCGCAGTAAGATTTATAACTCACAGATAAATTATTGAGATTAAGTGATTTAAGTTCTTGGACCAGTAAGTGTGAAAAAAAATGATCAATGCCTGGATCTAGTCCTACTTCATTTATAAATGTAAGATTTTGAGCAACAGCTTGTTCATTTAGTTTTTTAATGTCAGGAGCTAAATAACTTGTTGTTACAAAATGGCATTTTTTCTCAAGACAAATTTTTGCAATATCCAAATGCATGCTTGCGGTAAGTTGGGATACTATGATGTCCCCTTGTTCAACTTTTTCTTCTATTTCATTTATGTTAAAAGTTTTTGCGGAAACTTTGTCAGTTTTAACATGATCAATGCTTTTTTGGGCTTTTGAGAGAGTTCTGTTCCAGACAGTTAAGTTGTAATTATTTGATGCTAAGCGCCTGATACCAGGGACAGAGGAAAGGCCTGAACCAAGCCAATGAATGTTTTTCATTTTGTTAATTTGTTTTTATAAATATTATCTTTATTGTAATAAATATAAAGATCAATTACTTAAATCAGATGAAGACTATACCAGAAATTGTTAATTTTTTTAATGATGGTCAAGCCTATATAACAACGGAAGACCAACCGGTTTTTACTTTTGCTGACGTTAAAAAACAAATTGATTCAACAAAAGATTTTTTTGAAAAGAATCACATACAAAAGACAGATACCATAGCAATTGTATGCGAAAATGGTCCGGTGATGGCTACATCTTTTCTAGCAACAGCGAGTAATTGTTGTGCAGCACCACTTAATCCATCGTATACTTCATCTGAGTTTGATTTTTATCTTGAAGATTTAAGTCCCAAAGCACTTATAGTAAAAGAAGGTTCAAATTCTCCAGTAATTGAAGTAGCAAAAAAAAGAGAGATTAAAATATTTAATCTATTAGTTAGTACTAAAGATCCTTCAGGAAAATTTAGTTTAGCATCCAAAGAAGAAAATATATCTAATGCTATAAATCAAAATGATAATATTGTTCCAGATGACATAGCTTTAATTCTTCATACCTCAGGAACAACTTCAAGACCAAAAATGGTTCCTTTAACTCATTTAAATCTTTGTACTTCTGCAAAAAATATCGTTCAAACTCTAAATTTAAATAGATCCGATAAATGTATAAATATCATGCCTTTATTTCATATTCATGGAATTGTTGGTTTATTGCTTTCTTCGTTATTTTCTGGAGGAACTATTTTTACTTCACCTGGATTTAACGCATTAAAATTTTTTTCGTGGCTTAAAACATTCTCTCCAACTTGGTATAGCGCTGTTCCAACAATGCACCAGGTAATTCTCACCCGAGCTAGTAGAAATTCTGAAATTATTGCTGAGACAAAATTGAGATTCATTAGATCCAGCTCCGCACCCTTACCTTCGACAACAATGAAAGAAATAGAAAATACTTTTCATTGCCCAGTTATAGAATCGTATGGAATGACCGAGGCCGCTCATCAAATGACGAGCAATCATTTACCTCCTGGTAAAAGAAAAGCCACAAAAGCTGGTTTTGCAGCCGGTCCAGAAATTGCAATTATGGGAAACAAAAAAAATATTTTAGAAAAGGGCAAGATTGGAGAAATTGTCATTAGGGGAGAAAGTGTCACAAAAGGATACTTAAATAACCCTAAAGCTAATAATGATTCCTTTATAGAAGGATGGTTTCGAACAGGGGATCAGGGTTTTTTTGATGAAGATGATTTACTCCAACTAACTGGTCGCATTAAGGAAATTATTAATAAGGGAGGTGAAAAGATTGCGCCCTTGGAAATTGATGATACAATCATGCAACATGAAAGTGTTTTTCAGGCTATAACATTTCCAATAATTCATACAAAGCTTGGCGAAGAAGTTGCAGCGGCTATTGTCTTGAAAACTAAACATCAATTAACCGAACAAGAACTTAAGGAATTTCTTCGAAACAAATTGGCACCCTTCAAGATTCCCCAAACTATTATTTTTTTAGATGAAATACCAAAAGGAAAAACAGGCAAACTTCAACGCCTAGGTTTGGCTAAAACGCTGGGATTAGAATAATGAAAATTTGTATCGTGGGAGCGGGAGCAACAGGAGGGTATTTGGGAGTTAAGTTGATTAACGCAGGTTTTGATGTTTCCCTTGTTGCAAGAGGCGCTCATTTAACAGCAATGAAAAAGAAAGGACTTACCCTTATAGAAAATGACAAAGAAATTACTTGTTCTCCTAAATGCTCGGATTCTATGAAAGAATTAGGAAAGATGGATTTTATTTTTATTACTCTTAAAGCTTACTCAATTAATGGATTAGTAGAGGAAATTTCCACAATGTTTGATGAAAATACTTCAGTAATATCATCTTATAATGGAATTCCTTGGTGGTATTTTTTTGGCGCTGAGGGTCAATTTAAAAATTATCGTATTAAATGTATTGATCCAAAAAATATTCAGTGGAATGTAATTACCCCTGAGAGAATTATAGGGTGTGTTGTTTATCCAGCAACTGAGATTATAGAACCAGGTGTTATAAAGCACATTGAAGGTAATCGATTTTCACTAGGTGAACCAAATGGAGCACAAACTGAAAGAATTTCAAGAATAAGCAAGGCTATGGCCAGAGCAGACCTTAAAGCTCCAGTTCGAAAGAATATAAGGCAAGAAATTTGGATGAAACTTATTGGCAATCTCGCATTTAATCCTTTAAGTGTCATTACAGGAGAAACACTTGATGTTTTACTGCTTAATGAAGAAAATAAAAAAACAGCATATGAAGCAATGAAGGAAGCAACTTTAATAATGGATAAATTAAACGTTCCAATGAGTATTAGTATTGATCAACGGATAGAGGGGGCTGCTAAAGTTGGATCTCACAAAACATCCATGTTGCAGGATTATGAAAGGGGTAAGGAATTGGAATTGGATGCTCTTGTAGTAGCAGTGAAAGAAATAGCTGATCTACTAGGCATTAAAACCCCAACTATTGATAGAATTCTACACACAGTTACAGAAAAGATTTCAAAAAATAACTAGTTTCATGGAATTAGAATTTTTATATTTTCTAGTTTCTTTGTTAATCACGGGTATTTTTTCAGGATTAATTGCTGGCTTATTAGGAGTTGGGGGAGGGCTCATTGTTATTCCAGTTGTGTTTTATATCTTGAATTTTTATAATTTTTCAAAAGATATTATAATGCATGTTGCAATAGCATCATCACTTGGCGTTATCTTTATTACTTCTTTATCATCAATGTATGCTCATTATAAACTAAATAATATTGATGCGAATGTCGTAAAAAAATGGTTTATTGGTGTTGTTTTCGGCTCCATTTTTGGTGCAATTATTGCTAGTTCCATCGATGGAAATATATTGGTCGTTATTTTTGGAGCTATAGCAAGTATTGTCGCAATAAGTATGCTTTTAAATATAAATATAGTTTTAGCAAATGACATACCTCGGAATTTTTTTTTAAATAATTCCATAAGTTTCTTGATTGGATGTTTTTCAGTATTGATTGGTATTGGAGGTGGAAGTTTTAGCGTACCTATTTTGACTGCTTTCGGAAAAGAAATACACCGTGCTGTTGGAACTTCAGCCTGCATTGGTTTTTTAATTGCCCTTCCAGGTTTTATTACCTACGTATCAACAGGATGGATGATTGAAGGACTCCCAAAGTACTCTTTAGGATATGTAAGCGTGCCCATCGTTTTAACTGTCGCATCTGTAAGTGTATTGACTGCACCATTAGGAGCCAAGCTTTCAAATAGAGCTAATAAAAACACACTAAAAAAGATTTTTGCTATTTTTTTATTGCTCGTATGCATAAGTCTTGTAATTGATCAATTTTATTAAAATTATATGAAATGAATGATATTTTATCCCAAAGATTAAAAAAAATTCAACCATCCTTGACGGTTTCAATAAACGTTAAAGCCAATGCTCTGCGTGCTGAAGGTCGGGATGTATTAGTTTTAGCCGCTGGTGAGCCAGATTTTGACACTCCTCAAAATATTTGTCAGGCAGCAATTAAGGCTATTAATGAAGGACAAACTCGTTATGTACCTGGGAAGGGAACGCCAGCCTTACAGCAGGCAATCGTTGAGAAATTTAAACGCGATAATAATTTATCCTATAATTTGGATGAAATCATGGTTGGGGTAGGAGGTAAGCATATAATTTATAATGCAATGATGGCAACGTTAAACCCTGGTGATGAAGTTATAATTCCTGCTCCTTTTTGGGTCAGTTACCCAGACATTGTTATGCTTGCGGAAGGAAAGCCCATAATTGTTAAATGTGATGCGTCACAGGATTTTAAAATAACTCCAGAACAACTTGAAAACAATATAACTAATAAAACTAAGTGGCTCATGCTTAACAGTCCAAGCAACCCGACTGGAGCAGTTTATTCATTCAATGAATTGAAGGCATTAAGTGAAGTATTGTTGAAATGTCCCAACGTGCTAGTTTTAACGGACGATATATATGAGAAAATTATTTATGATGATGGTGTATTTTCTACCATCGCATCCGTTGAGCCTAAAATGAAAGAGAGAACTTTAACACTTAATGGTGTTTCAAAAGCTTACTGCATGACAGGTTGGCGACTTGGTTATTGCGGAGGACCAAGGGAAATTATTGCCGGCATGAATAAAATGCAGTCACAAAGCACCACATCAACGTCTTCTATTTCAATGGCAGCTTCGGTTGAGGCATTATCAGGTGACCAAGAATTCATTAATCTACATAATAATCAATTTAAAAAAAGACGGGATATGGTCGTTGAAAATTTAAATCAAATTGATGGTATAAATTGTTCAATTCCCCCAGGGGCATTTTATGTATATCCTAGTTGTGAAGGGATTATTGGTAAAAAAACATCTGCTGGCAATACTATAAATACTGATAAAGATTTTATGAACTTTTTGTTGGAAAGTGAAGGTGTGGCAGGTGTGCATGGGGAGGCATTTGGATTGTCACCGTATTTCCGGCTTTCCTATGCTACGGATGAAAAAACTTTAGCGGATGCCTGCAATCGTATTGAAAGAGCTTGCAATAATCTCAAGTAAGATCTTTATCGTCAATAATTTTTGCTATTCTAAGTAAATTTGTTGATTCTGCATTTCCAAAAGGCACTCCCGCAGTGATTACAACGGTATCCCCAGGCAATCCAAGTTTTTTTTCTTTAATAACTGAACAGGCTATTTGAACCATTTCTGTCGTATTTTTAGCATCTTTTATATGACAAGAATGCACGCCCCAAACAAGTTGTAATTTTCTAGCCGTCTTTATTTTGGGGGACAGTCCTATGCCCAGAACAGGAGCTCTTTCTTTTGCCATGCGCAATGCTGTGTTTCCACTGACAGAAAAAGTTACGACTGCTTTAGCTTCAGCATTTCGTGCAACAGTATAGGCTGCACTTGTTATAGCATCAGTGGTACTGATGGTTTTTTGTCGAATTTTTTCTTCATGAATTGCTAAATCAAAATTGTTTTTGTCCTTTTCAACACTTTCAATAATTTTATTCATAGTTATAACTGACTCAATTGGATATTGACCAATTGCAGACTCACCGGAGAGCATTACCGCATCAGCTCCATCGTATATTGCATTAGCGACATCAGAAGCTTCAGCTCTCGTTGGAGTATAGTGATCAATCATACTTTCTAACATTTGAGTAGCTACTACAACTGGTTTGCCAAAATCACGGCATCGATTAATAATATTCTTTTGAATCACGGGGACTTTTTCTGTAGGCAATTCAACACCTAGATCTCCTCGTGCAATCATAACTCCATCTGAAGCATTAAGGATGTCATCAATATTTTTAACTGCTGACGGTTTTTCAATTTTTGCCATTATAGATACATTGTTACTTACAATTTTTCTGAGTTCTGCAATATCTTTGGACGTTTGAACAAATGATAGAGCAACCCAGTCCACTCCCATCTCTATTGCTTTGTTCAAATCACTTTTATCTTTAGTGGTTAATGAAGATATAGGCAGTATTATACCAGGTATGTTGATACCTTTATTGTTGGATATCACACCATCATTTAAAACCTCAGTCTTAAGTTCATCTTTAGATTGTTCTATAACTTGTAATTTTACTCTTCCATCATTTACTAATATTTCGGTGTTTGGTGTTAATATGTCATAAATATCTGGATGAGGAAAATTAACCCTAGTTTGATCTCCGGGCGTTGTAATTAAGTCGAGAGTAAAGCCCTGTCCTTTTTTAAGTTGGATCTTGTCATCTTTAAAAATGCCAATACGCAATTTTGGTCCTTGCAAGTCTGCTAAAATGCATGTTGCATGATTATATTTTTTTTCTAATTTTCTGATGGCTTGGCAATTTTTTCGGTGATCTTCAATAGATCCGTGGGAAAAATTTAATCTGAAAACATCACAACCTTCATTAAAAAGAGCCTCAATAACTTCTGGGGATGATGAAGATGGTCCAAGGGTAGCTAAAATTTTAGCTTTTCTGTTACGTTTCATTTGATTTATTGTATATAATTTAAAATAAAAATGTAACTTATATTGTGAATTTTTTTATATGAACAAAACAATACAACATGAATTATATGCTGAAGTGTTGCAGACTCTAATTGAGCATTTACGAAATCGTAATGATGTACAAAATATTGATTTGATGAACCTTTCTGGATTTTGTCGAAATTGTTTGTCCAAATGGTATGTAAAAGCTGCGGAAAAAAGAAATATTGCCGTTAATTATGAGGAAGCAAGAGAAATTATTTACGGTATGCCATATTCTGAATGGAAGGAAAAATACCAAACAGAAGCAACAAAAGAACAACTAGAAAAATACAAAAGCGAATAAGTATTAATAAAGATTTTCTAATTGATCTATATATTTTTTCTTTACCTTAAATCTTTTTACTTTCATGGTTGGAGTCATCATGTCATTTTCAATGGTAAATTCCTCTTCAACTAAAAGGAATTTTCGAACTTGTTCAATTGCGGATAAATTATTGTTGACTTTTACAGTTACGTCTTTCATCATTTTTATAAAATCGTCATCTTTGATAAGCGATGCTAAATCAGGTTTTTTTCCATGATCGTTCGCCCACTGCAAGGCTAGATCTTTATCGGGTACAATTATTGCAACAAGATAGTTTTTAAAATCACCATACATCATCGATTGTGCAATCTCAGGTTCAATATTAAGTTTTTCTTCAACACGAGAGGGGGAAATATTGTCACCACCTGCATTTACAATAATATCTTTTTTTCTATCTGTAATTTTTAGATATTGATCATCATCAAACTCACCAATATCACCTGTATGAACCCAGCCATCTATAATTGTGGATGCTGTAGCTTCAGGATCATTCCAATATCCATTCATAATATTTTCACCGCTAACCAATATTTCTCCATCGTTAGCAATCTTAACCCGAGTACCCTTAAAAATTGTACCCACGGTATCAAGTTTAATTTTTTCTGGTGGGTTTGCACTAACCACCGGGGCGGTTTCTGTTTGACCATATCCCTGCAACAAAGGCAGACCCAATGCAGTTAAATATAATCCCACTTCAAAATTAAGGGCTGCACCACCTGAAATTAAAGCTCGTAAACTACCTCCAAAACGCTTATTCACTTTTTTACGAACTACTTTTTTAAGAATGTTGTTAAAAATTTTCTCAAGAACTGTCATTTTTGAATTATAATATTGTTTTTTTCCAAGACGTAATGTTGCAGCGAAAAGTATTTGACTAATTTTACCTTGGTTTTTTAAGCCTTGAGAAATACGAGTGTAAAGAGAGTCATAAAAACGAGGAACTGCTGTCATAAAATGTGGCCTTGCTTCGTCCATATTGATCAATAATTTATCTATACTTTCAGCGTAATATATTTGGGCACCAATACCCATTTCATAGAATTGTAGTGTGTGTTCATATGAATGTGAAAGAGGCAACCAAGATAAAAAACGAATTTCATCCAGATCAGAAATTAAATTTTTGAGTAGGGCTTGTGCCCCAGAACAGTTAGTTAGTATTGCCCCATGACTAAGCATTACCCCTTTGGGGCTTCCTCCAGTTCCCGAAGTATATATAATGCAGGCTGTATCCCCTCTTTTATGCTTGTTAATGCTTCCCTTTAAGTTGAAATTTAAATAAGTTTCTTTTTCAACTGAATTCCAAGATGAATCTTTGCCTTCTTCGATTATTTTATTCCATGAGGTAATATTAACTGGTTCAGTATAATGATTTTCATCATCATCAATTTTAATTATGTTTTGACATTTTGAAGATTTAATTACTGCAGGAATTGCCTTTATAGTTAAAGAATGAGAGGAAACAATTAAACACCTTGCGCCGGAATGATTAATAATATGTTCATAGTCTTTAGTTGTAATAGTAGTGTAAGCAGGAACAGAAATTGCCCCAATGGTCATTATTGCTAAATCTGCAATTTGCCATTCCGGACTATTTTCAGATAAAATTACTACCCGGTCACCTTTCAAAATGCCTAAATTTATTAAACCTTTAGCAATTGACTCAACTTGCTCACGTGTCTGACTCCAACTTAATGGAATAAACTTTCCATCCAACTTTTTCCACAAATAAGGCTTATCGTTCAATGCAGTTGATTGGCTTTGAAACACACTGACAACGCTATTAAATTGATCAAAATTTATCGACATAGTGCTTGTCCTCCCCACAAAGCCTAGTTATTAAAACTATATCTTATTAATCGATATGACAACTAAAACAAATAAAAGACTACAGCAAAATCAATCTAATAATCTTGGAAAACTCCCGATTTGGGACCTTGGCGACCTTTATAATTCATCTAAAGACAATAAAATCACATTAGATCTAAATTTTATTAAAATAGCTTCTAAGAAATTTGAAAAAAAATATGAAGGTAAAATAAGAAATTTAAACTCAGAAAAATTACACAAAGCAATAATCGAACTTGAAAAAATTAATGAAAAAATTGATCGCGTAATGTCTTACGCTCACTTATTGTATGCAGAGAATGTAGAGAATGAAAAAAATAAAATTTTTTTTCAGCAAATGCAAGAAACAATTACCAAATATTCATCTTCTTTAATTTTTTTTAGTCTAGAACTTAATAATATTGGAAATAAGAAATTAAAAAAAATTTTAAAAAATAAGAAATTAAAAAAATTTGACACTTGGATTGCCAATGCCAGAACTTTTAAACCCCATCAATTGGATAAAAAACTTGAGAAGCTCTTACAAGATAAAAACATAACCTCTACCAATGCATGGATCAGGCTTTTTGATGAAATCATTGCATCCCTCAACTTTCCGTTTAAAAAACAAAAATTATCAAGTGCTGAAATTTTAAATCTGCTATCTGATAACAACCCATTAGTAAGAAGAAAGGCAGCTAAATCCTTCGGTACTGTTTTGGGTCAAAATGTAAAAATATTTGCTACAATAACAAATACTCTTGCAAAAGATAAATCCATTAATGATGAATGGAGAAAATATCCCAATCCAATAAGATCGCGAAATCTCTCCAATGTTGTGGAAGATGAAGTAGTTGAAGCGTTGAGTCATGCCGTTACTTCTGCATACCCCAATTTGTCACATCGTTATTATGCCATGAAAGCAAAATGGTTTGGGGTAAAGTCGCTAAAATATTGGGACAGAAATGCTCCTTTACCTTTTCAAAGCAAAAAACAATTTACTTGGAATAAAGCAAAAAAAATTGTCACTAATTCTTATTCAGCCTTTAATCCTCACATTGGGAAAATAGTGAGAAAATTTTTTGATGAATCCTGGATACATGCACCTGTGCTCAAGGGAAAATCACCGGGTGCTTTTTCAGCTTCAACAGTTCCTAGTGTTCATCCCTATATTTTGGTCAATTACCAAGGGAAGATGAGAGATGTTTCAACTTTAGCTCATGAACTAGGGCATGGAATACATCAATATTTAGCTGGGAAAAAGCAAGGTCATTTTAATGCGTCAACGCCCCTTACTTTAGCTGAAACTGCAAGTGTTTTTGGTGAAATGCTTACATTTAAATCGATATTAACCAATGAAAAAGATCCTAAGGAAAAAAAGGCATTATTAGCGAATAAAGTGGAGGACATGTTAAATACTGTTGTCAGACAAATTGCTTTTTTTGAATTTGAAAAAAGAATACATGAGAAAAGGAAAAAATCAGAATTAAGCGTAAAGGAAATTTGTTCAATATGGCTAGAGACACAAAAAGAAAGTTTAGGTCCATCAATTAATTTTGAAGATGAATATAAATATTATTGGACATATATTCCGCACTTTATTCACTCTCCTTTTTATGTTTACGCTTATGCCTTTGGCGATTGTCTTGTTAACTCTTTATATGCCGTCTATCAGGATGGTTTAGAAAAATTCGATAAAAAATATATTCAGTTGTTAGAAGCTGGAGGATCAATGCGTTACAGGGAATTGTTAAAACCATTCAACTTAGATCCGTCCCAACCAGGTTTTTGGCAAAAAGGTATTTCAGTAATTGAGTCTTTTATTGACCAATTAAATGAAATTGAATGATTGATACAATGAAAGATAAAGAATCAAAATCTTTTTCCAAGCAAATAAAACGCTACGTTAAAGTTGGCGGCGTAATTGGCACGTTAGCTACTAAACTTGCTAGCCAAAAATATCTTGGTGTTAAATTGGATAAAAAAAAGCACGCGAGTGAAGTCAGGAGCGCGCTTGGAAATATTAAAGGCCCTCTAATGAAAGTTGCCCAATTGTCCGCAACAATTCCTGATTTATTGCCCCCAGAGTACGCTCAAGAACTAACCCATCTTCAATCAAATGCTCCTCCAATGGGATGGTTATTTGTTAAAAGAAGAATGGCGACAGAATTAGGTCTTCATTGGCAAAAAAATTTTAATAAATTTGACAAAGAAGCAACAAGAGCTGCCTCTTTAGGGCAGGTACATAAGGCCAAGCTTTTGAGCGGAAAAGAGGTTGCTTGCAAATTACAATATCCTGATATGGAGTCAGTGGTTACAGCTGATTTATCTCAGTTGAAATTAGTTTTTTCTATTTACCAAGCTTATAACAAAGCCATAAAAACTGATGAAGTGTATAAAGAGATTACACAAAGATTAACAGAAGAGCTCGACTACGAACGTGAAAGAAAACTTACTCAAATATTTGGCAAAATATTTTCAAAGTCATCTTTTGTTCATATTCCTAGAACAATTGATAAATTATCAACAAAAAGATTATTAACAATGAGTTGGTTAGAGGGGAAGTCCATATTAGATTTTAAAAATGCAAAGAAAGAAGTTCGCAATACAATTGCAAAACATATGTTTTATACTTGGTATAAGCCATTTTATGAATATGGAATTATTCATGGCGATCCGCATTTAGGAAATTATACTATCCAACCAAACTACACTATCAATCTTTTTGATTTTGGGTGTATGAGAATATTTAAAGGAAAGTTTATTCAAGGGGTCATAGATCTTTATTACGCTCTCCAGAACAATGATGATGAAAAAGCAGTCCACGCATATACACAATGGGGGTTTGCAGATATGACTAAAAAAAAACTTGAAGTACTCAATATATGGGCAGGATTTATTTACTCTCCTTTAATGGAAGATAAAATTCAAAAAATACAACAAAGCGACAGTGGTATTTATGGTGCAAAAGTTGCAGCTGAGGTTCATAAGGAGCTAAAAAAATTAGGAGGTGTCAAGCCACCTAAGGAATTTGTATTTATGGATAGAGCAGCTGTTGGACTGGGGTCTGTTTTCATGCATTTAAAAGCTGAAGTTAATTGGTATAAAATTTTTCATAGTTTAATAGAAAATTTTGAAACAAAAAAAATGAATGCTAGACAACAAAAAACTTTGAAATTAGTAAAGCTTTAAAATATAAATCTATATGCAAATTTCTATTATTAAAGAAGTAAATCCACGTGAGCAACGTGTGGCAGCTTCCCCTGAATCTGTTAAACTTTTACTTAGATTGGGAGTCGATGTTTTAATTGAAAAAGGAGCGGGTGATTTATCTGGATTTGTTGATGAATATTTTCAATCTGTTGGCGCTAAATTAGTAAACCGCGCAGAATGCTTAAAGGCTAATATTTGTCTTTGTGTGCAAATGCCTTCCAAAAAAGATATTGATCAAATGAATAATAACACAATTTTAGTTGGTCTACTCAATCCCTTTGAAAATAAAAGTAATTTTAGTGATTTAATTAATAACAAAATAACTGCTTGTTGTATGGAATTAATTCCAAGGATTAGCAGAGCACAGAGTATGGATGCTTTATCCTCTCAGGCAAATCTGTCGGGTTACAGATCAGTTATCGATGCTGCAGAACAGTTTGGAAAAGTATTTCCCATGATGATGACAGCAGCTGGAAGAGTTAACCCTGCCAAGGTTATGGTTCTCGGAGTAGGGGTAGCAGGTTTGCAGGCAATAGCTACTGCCAAAAGACTGGGTGCAGTTGTTTCTGCTACCGATGTAAGAATTGCCACCAAGGAACAAGTAGAAAGCTTAGGGGCTAAATTTATAATGGTGGAAGATGAAGAAACAAGAGGTGCGGAAACGAGTGGCGGATATGCAAAAGAAATGAGTGAAGAATATAAAAAAAAACAATCTACATTAATTGCTCAAACAATATCAAAACAAGATATTGTAATTTGCACAGCCCTTATTCCAGGAAAACCAGCTCCGGTGTTAGTGAGTGAGGAAATGATAAACACAATGGCTCGGGGATCTATAGTTGTTGATCTTGCTGTGGAGGCAGGGGGCAATTGCCCTCTTAGCAAATTGGGTCAAATTGTAATTCATAATGGTGTAAAAATTATTGGTCATGCAAATGTTCCCGGACGTGTTGCAAAAGATGCATCTAATTTATACGCAAAAAATATCGTAAATTTTCTCTCATTATTCATTAAAAAAGATGAAAAAAAAATTGATATTGACTGGAAAGATGAAATTATTGGTGCTGTTGTATTATCTCATAATGGAGAATTGAGATTAAAGGAATTTAAATAAGATGGACAGTATAGTAACCCACGGCTCAGATATTTTTGTGTTTGGACTCACAGTTTTTCTTCTTGCTTGTGTCATCGGGTATTATGTAGTTTGGTCAGTAACACCAGCACTGCACAGTCCTTTAATGAGCGTGACAAATGCTATTTCAAGCGTGATTATCGTTGGCGCAATCCTTGCGTCAGGTCCAGAAGGTTACGGAGTTTCGAAAATATTTGGAATGGTAGGAGTCATTTTAGCCTCTGTGAATATTTTTGGAGGATTTATTGTAACCTATAGAATGCTTTCAATGTTCAAAAAAAAATCTAAGGCAAAAAAAGAGAAATAATGTCATCGAGTATAGTATCAATATTATATTTAATTTCAGCGTTACTTTTTATATTTTCTCTTAGAGGCTTATCACATCCTGATTCATCGCGTGTAGGAAATATTTTAGGTATTATCGGTATGGTAATAGCAATCATTACAACGCTTATTTTTAAGAATGTTTTAAGTTATACCGAAATTGGTATTGCCGTTTTAATTGGCGGTTTTATTGGAACAATTATTGCTCTTAAAATTGAAATGACAGCATTACCCCAATTAATTGCTGCATTCCACAGTTTGGTTGGTCTAGCAGCTGTGTCTGTTGCTGCAGCGGCTTTTTATGATCCAGAGTCATTTAATATTGGGAATATCGGAACAATCCCTAAAAGCAGTCTTGTTGAGATGAGTATTGGTACTTTTATAGGTGCTATAACTTTTTCTGGCTCCATTCTTGCTTTTGGCAAACTGCAAGGAACAGTATCAGGAAATCCAATAGTATTTAAACTTCAACATTTGTTTAATGCTCTAATATTTTTATTTATTATAATACTGATTGTTTTTTTTGTTTTAACGCAATCCCCTTCCATTTTTTGGGCAATAGTTATTATATCGATTTTATTAGGTTTTTTAGTAGTGATTCCAATTGGAGGCGCAGATATGCCTGTTGTTATTTCTATGTTAAACTCTTACTCAGGATGGGCGGCTTGTGGAATCGGTTTTACTCTTAGCAATAACCTTTTAATTATTACTGGAGCACTTGTTGGATCTTCAGGTGCAATATTAAGTTATATTATGAGCAAAGGAATGAACCGATCCATTCTCAGCGTTGTTTTAGGTGGTTTTGGAGGAGAACAAACCAATGTGAAGGTTTCTGATCAATCTGATAAAATTGTTAAACAAGGTAACGCAGAAGATGCTGCTTATATTTTAAAAAATGCTGACTCGGTAATTATCATTCCAGGTTATGGAATGGCAGTTGCTCAAGCGCAACATGCTCTTCGTGAAATGGGGGATATTCTTAAAAAAAGCGGTATTAGTGTTCGCTATGCCATTCATCCTGTTGCTGGTAGGATGCCTGGGCATATGAATGTTCTTTTAGCTGAGGCCAATGTTCCTTATGAAGAAGTGTTAGAGCTGGATGAAATCAACCATGATTTTCCAATGACAGAAGTTTCATTCGTAATAGGGGCAAACGATATTACAAATCCAGCAGCAAAAACAGATGAAACCTCTCCAATTTATGGTATGCCAATATTAGATGTTGAAAAATCCGGAACTGTATTATTTATAAAAAGATCTTTAGCCACAGGATACTCAGGTGTTGATAACGAGCTTTTTTACAGAGATAATACAACTATGCTTTTTGGTGATGCTAAAAAGATGTGTGAAAATATAGTGAAGGCCTTGAGTTGACTTGCTCGGTTAATTTAATCGCTATGTCTTAGTCTTGCTGATTTACGAGATCTTCTAATATTTTCTTCTTTTTCACGAGCTTTTTTTAAACAAGGCTTTTCATAGTGTTTACGAAGCTTCATTTCTTTAAATAAACCCTCTCTTTGCAATTTTTTTTTCAAATTACGAAGAGCTTGCTCAATATTATTATCTTTTACATTTACTGTTAAACTCATTTTTTCCTTAAAAGAGTGAAGCAATTAGCATAATGTATAAATTTATGCAAATATCCAAATTTATGTATTTAAAATTAATTTATGGCTTTGTATAAGCACTAATGTCAATTTTGAAAATTGCCCGTTTAGGACACCCTATTTTGCTTCAAAAAGCTAAAATAGTTGAAGATATAACAAGCAATAAAACAAAAAAAATAATTCAAGATATGACGGAAACGATGCTTGATGCCAAAGGGATTGGCCTTTCAGCACCTCAGATACATATAAACAGACAAATAATAATATTTAGAGTTCCGGAAGAAGATGATGAAAAAAAGATAAAAATCACAGCTTTGATTAATCCAGGATTTACAAAAATCACTGATAAAACAGAGAATGAATGGGAAGGTTGCTTATCTATTCCAGGAATGTTGGGTCTAGTAAAAAGATTTTCTATAATTCAATACGAAGGATCTGATATGAGAGGCAATATTATCCAAAAGAAAGCAGAAGGATTGCATGCTCGTATTGTTCAACATGAATATGATCATTTGCAGGGCATTCTATATACGAGTCGTTTGGTTGATAATTCAGCTTTTGGATATGCTGAGGAAATTGAAGAATATTGGAAGAAGAAAGAAATTGAAAAAAATCAATCTCAATAAATTAAGATATCAGATCTTATTAAAGGCAAAAGAACATATTTCTAAGTGTGGATGGAATGATAAACTTTTTTACAATATAGCGGCTAAATCAAAATTTAAATTTTCAGAAATAGCCGCCTTATTTCCTGAAGGGTACATTACCCTTCTTGAAATGTATTTGGATACAGTCAACAACCAAATGACAGAGGATTCAAAAAAAATTAATCTTATTCGTTTAAGAGTTCATGAACGTGTTAAAGAGTTAGTTATTTTACGATTGAAGATTATGTCACGAGAGAAAGAGTTAATTTCAAAAACCTATTTTCATTTACTGCTTCCTCAAAATTTTAAGATAGCTTCAAGATGTCTTTATAAAGCTGTTGATCAGATATGGTTTGTGGCGGGAGATAATTCTACAGATTTTAGTTTTTATTCAAAAAGAGCAATTTTAGCCTCAATTTATAGCATGGTTATGTTGCATTTTGTTAACAATAATAGTTTCGATCAAACCATCGAATTATTAGACAAACAATTAAAAAGAGTCTCTAAGATACCAAAAATAAAAAACAGATTGGGAGATATAGCGAAAACAATTTCTCAGACTTTTAAATTAGTTAAAAATATTCGTCCCATCAAGCAATAATATCAGGTTCGATATTATTCTTGAGACTACGAATCTTATCTTTAAGAAGTAACTTTCTTTTTTTTAATCTTTTAATTTGTACAAAATCAATAGTTTGCTTTTCTTGCAATTGAATGAGAATTGCATCAAGATCACGATGTTCCTCTTGAAATTCTTTGAGTTGTTTGATGAGTAACTCACGTCTTCCCATTTTTTGATTTGTAGTATTTAATTTATTAAATATTTTTTCTTTTTTAGTATTAGTATACAAGACCCCAATGGTAAAAAAAATAGCTATTTTAACAAGTGGAGGCGATTGCGCAGGTTTGAACGCAGTAATTCGAGCTGCTACAATTCGGGCAGTTAACAAATATAAATGGCAAATTTTTGGAATCAAAGATGGAACATTGGGCTTGATGACAGATCCTCTTAATGTGGTTGAGTTGAAACCTTCCAATTTTGATGGAAATTTGATGCGTATGGGCGGCACTTTTTTAGGCACTAATAGCAAAGGCTATCCTTCACATGAAGAGGTAATTAAGGGTTTTAAAAAAATGGAATTAGATGCTTTAATCGGAATTGGTGGTGATGGAAGTATGAAAATTCTTAAGACCTTGACAGAAAAAGGAAAAATTAATTTTGTAGGTATACCAAAAACAATAGATAATGATGTTATGGATAATGAGCTTTCAATAGGTTATGATACAGCTGTAGATGTAGCTACCAATGCCTTAGATATGCTGCAGCCGACTGCCGCAAGTCATCGTCGTGCAATGATTTTAGAAGTTATGGGAAGAGATGCCGGGCATATTGCTTTAAATTCAGGCATTGCTGGTGGAGCAGATGTTATACTTATTCCAGAAAGACCGTATACAATTAAAGCTATAGCTAAACATATTGAAAAAATTCGTTCTAATGGAAGAAACCATGCCTTAATTGTTGTTGCGGAAGCTGTTAAAAAAGAAGATGGATCAAAAGCTACTGTCAAATATATTGATGGACAGATTCGTTTAAGTGGTATTGGTTCATATATAGGCGATAAAATATATAAGATGACAAACGCAGAAACTCGCGTTACTGTTTTAGGACATGTGCAAAGAGGTGCACAACCTACCCATAGGGATCGATTAATAGCTAGTGCTTTTGGTGTTCACGCTGTGGATTTAATTGCCCAAGAAAAGTTTAATCGTGTAGTTGTATGGCAAAATAGAGGTGTCACTGATGTTGATTTAGAGTCAATAGCAGGCAAATCAAAAACCGTACGGGATGATGATCCTTTAATCAAGGTTGCAGAAGGGTTAGGTATTTATGTGGGTGAAATTAATAAAGTTTTGTAACTTTCCTATAAAAATTTTTGCTGTTTCTAGACCAATTCAAGTGGTATCCACCATAATCCTAATAATTTTCAGTTATTTTCCAAATCGTTGCGGATACCTGTTACGACTTTCTTATCTTTAGGATTTACAAATTCAAATTTAATTAATTCATCATCTTTGTACCAAAGTGTATATTGAGGAAAAGGACCTTTATCTTTAGGATTTTTAGAAGCATTCATTATATATTTTTCAGCTTCAATATTTTTATTATTTATTTTAATGATATCATTCTCTAATTTTTGAACAGTAATTTTTCTAACAATTCCTTTTTGAGTATCAAATACTTCTTCTTCCTTTAGAATTTTTTTGTTCCAGTAATTAAGAGGTAAAATTTTATTACTGAGAGTTAACTCTCCATCCATACCAGAGGCTATAAAATTTTCATCTAAATCATTGCCTTCTATATAATATTCTCTTTCATCTTCAAAATTGGTATAACCTTCAATTTTAACAAATTCTCCCTCAATCCAAGTTTCAGTTGTGTCTTGAAAAAACTTATATACAGGGATTAGGAATACTTTAACTTTGATATCAAGAATTGTTCTTATTTGTAATTTATCATCTTCTTTCTTAAAAGTAGTAATAAGACTTCCAATATTTTTATTTTTTCTAATAATATCAAAACTTACCTCATTATCTTTTGGAATAGGAAATGCATATAAATTGGCACTGATAAGTAGAAGTAATAATAAATATTTTTTCATAATGAATTTGGTTTATTAGCATTATTTTTAAATTGATAATAAGCAAATAATAGAGATGCTAATAATAATACTGAATTTGATTGATGCAGACTTGCAAAACTAATTTTAACATTGCTTAAGAGAGTAAGAATTCCGAGAAAGAATTGCAATGAAGAAAAAAATAATACAGCAAACAAGGATATAGACTTAATTGTAATTATAATTTTAGAAGATAAAAGAAGATAAATTGTGAACGAAAGAATGTAAATAAATGTAAAACTGCCTATCCATCGATGGTTAAAATTAATAGCAATTGTATTTTCAAAAATATTACGCAAGCCATAATCATCAATTATATAGCCATCAGGAATTATTGATCCATTCATCAAAGGAAAAGTATTAAATGATTGACCTGCATTTGTACCAGCCATAAAACCACCTGAAATAATGGTAATGAAGAGAAGTATGATGCCGAAAAAAAATATTTTTTCAGAGAAGTTAGAGGAATAGAATTTAATTATCTTATTATTCGATGAATTTAAGGCGGTCCAAAATAATATTGCAAAAATAATAAGGGCATTAATTAAATGAAAAGTTAATCTATACTGACTGACATAAGGATTGTCATTCAGTCCGCTTTTAACCATCCACCATCCTACGAGAGCTTGAAACAGACCAAATGCAAATATAATAATTAAGGTAAGGAATAATCTTTTAGGGATTGCTTTTTTTACTACAAAAAAAATTAGAGGTAGTATGAATACTATACCAATAAAGCGAGCAAAAAAACGATGAAACCATTCCCACCAAAAAATATACTTAAACTCATCAAGGTTCATTGATTTATTAACAATAATGAATTCAGGTGAAGCTTTATAAGCAGAGAAAACTTTTAGCCAGTTTTCATTACTTAAGGGAGGAATAATACCCAAAATAGGCCTCCAATCAACCATTGATAAACCTGATTCAGTTAGACGAGTTAATCCTCCAATAATAATCATCAAAAAAGTCAAGAAAGTTAAAAAAAAGAGCCATATAGCAACATTATTTTGGTTTTTAGTTGTTGTGACATAAAATAACATAATTGCTATATAATCTTTAATAATTATATGAAAAGAGCCTAATTTTTGTATAAAATAGACTTGACTATTCATATAATTTGTATACAAATAATTTGTATACAAATTAATGGCAGACACTTCTCTATCAGAGAGCAAAATTGGATTATTGATATGGCAAACTTCTAATTATTGGCAATCTCGATTAAGAAAAATTCTCAAATCATACAAATTATCTCTTAACGAGTTTCTAATTTTGGAATCTATGTATCACTTACATTCAATAAAAACCAAAACTCATCAAAATGTTATATCAAGTTTTATTGGTATTGATGTGTCTGTTGCTAGTGTGACATTTAAGTTACTCGAAAATAAAAACTATATTTCTCGTCAAATTGAAAGCGATAATAGAAAGAAAATTGTTAAAATGTTAATTAAAGGTAAAAATTTGTTTGAGGATATTAGTCCTTTAATTAAAAAAGAAGAGCAGCTTATTTTTGAAAAACTTAAAAATGAAACTTTTAATTTCACAAATTCTTTAAAGTTGCTATTGGGTAAAAAAATTAGAATTCAGGCCAAACAATAAGAAAATGAAAATAGATCAAAAAAAACATCAATTATTGAAAGCCTGGCCTTTTCAAGAAGCATTACGCATAATTAAAAATCATGGTGATTTTATAAACTTCAATATTCCACAAAAAAAATATATATTATTTGAGACAGGTTATGGACCATCAGGCTTACCTCATATTGGCACATTTGGTGAAGTTGTTAGAACGACAATGGTTAGAAAAGCGTTAGAATCATTAATTGATTGCGAGACAAAATTAATTACTTTTTCTGACGATATGGATGGTTTGCGTAAAATACCAGATAATGTTCCAAATAAAGATATGTTAAAAAAATATATTGGCAAACCTTTGACATCTATTCCAGATCCTTTTGAGAAATTTGAAAGTTTTGGACATCATAATAATGCTCTACTTCGTTTTTTTTTAGACGAATTTAATTTTGAGTATGATTTTGTAAGTTCGACAGAAAAATATCAAAAAGGTGATTTTGATAATACACTTATCCAAATTCTTCAAAATCATGATTCGATTTTATCAATAATTCTTCCGACTTTACGGTCTGAAAGAAAGGTCACTTATAGTCCATTTCTACCAATAAGTCCTATTAGTGGTGAGGTTTTGCAAGTTAAAATTGAAGAATACCGACCTAAAACAAATTCTATTATTTTTGTAGATCCAGCTAATAATAAAAAAACTGAGATAATTGTTACGGGCGGAAATTGCAAGCTACAGTGGAAAGTTGATTGGGCTATGCGATGGATGGCATTAGGAGTTGATTATGAAATGTGTGGCAAAGATTTGACAGAAAGTTTTGAATTGGCGTCAAAAATTTGTCGATTGATGAATACACAACCGCCTGTCAATTTAATTTATGAAATGTTTTTAGATGAAAAAGGTGAAAAAATTTCAAAATCTGTTGGAAATGGCATTAGTGTCAATGAATGGTTGCGCTATGCTTCTCCCGAAAGTCTATCTTTGTATATGTTTCAAAAACCAAAATCGGCTAAAAAATTGTTTTTTGATGTTATACCAAAGAGCGTTGATGAGTATTTTTCATATTTAAAAAAGTTTCATCATGATGAAGAGAAAGAAAAATTTAATAATCCTGTATGGCATATTCATGATGGCAATCCTCCTAATGTTAACAGTGAGATTACTTTTAATTCCCTAATAAATCTAGTTAGTGTTTGTAATTCAAATGAAAAAGAAGTGATTTGGGGTTTTGTAAGAGAATATGATGCATCACTGAATGCTAAAAATAATCAAGAATTTGATCGATTAATAGACTATGCAATTAATTTTTATACAGATTTTGTGATGCCTAAAAAAAAATATATACTAATTGATAATTCTAATCAGGATATTTTTCTTGATATTGTGAGTTTTTTAAAAAAAATCGATGCCGACTCATCATCTGAAGATATTCAAACACAAATTTATGAAATAGGCAAAAAATATAATTTTACAAATTTAAGGGATTATTTTAAACTTATTTATCAAGTATTGTTTGGGCAAGAGCAAGGGCCTCGTCTAGGGTCATTTATCAAGTTATTTGGCATAGAAAAAACTATTAGTTTGATTGAAGACTTACTTAAGCAAAAATGAATAAGGTGCGTTCAATTATATAAAGTGCAAAATATAATCTTAAAACTCCTTAGAAACTTACCCCCTGAATTAGCCCACGTGCTAACTTTAAAATCATTGCAATTCAACTTTAGAAATAAAAAAATATTTGATGATCCAATACTATACCAACATTTATTTGGTTTAGATTTTAGTAATCCACTAGGACTTGCAGCAGGTTTTGATAAGAACGTTGAAGTTGTTAATTCTTTATTAAACTTAGGTTTTGGTTTTATAGAAGCGGGAACAGTTACTCCTAAACCACAATATGGTAATGAAAAGCCAAGGGTGTTTAGGTTGGTGGAAGATTCTGCTGTTATAAATCATTTAGGATTTAACAATAAGGGTTCTGAATATGCAAAACAAAAACTCCGTACAATGAATCTTAATGCTCTTTCTAAAGGCATTGTGGGTATAAATATTGCAATAAATAAAGATACAACAAATTATCTTGATGATTACAATTATTGTTTAGAAAAACTGGGTCCCTTAGCGCATTATGTTACCATTAATATATCGTCTCCAAATACTCCGGGATTGCGCGATCTTCAAAATAGAGGTCAAATAGAGAGTTTAGTACAGACATTAAAAGGTAAAAAAAACAGTACACCTACATTAGAGTCAACGCCTATTTTTTTTAAAATTGCCCCTGATATGAATGAAGAACAAATAAGGGATATAGCCCTAATGAGTTTAGCAAATAATGTAGATGGTTTAGTAATAAGCAATACAACCACAGATAGACCAAAATCTTTAAAATCGTCTTTTAAGAATGAGGTAGGGGGATTAAGTGGAACCCCGCTCTTTTTAAAATCTACCTTAATATTAAAAAAAATATATTCTCTTACCAATGGTCAAATTCCTTTGATAGGAGTAGGTGGAATTAGCAATGGTTTTGAGTGTTATGAAAAAATAAAAGCGGGAGCATCATTAGTTCAGTTGTATACCGCTATTATTTATAAAGGCCCCCAAATTATTTCTAAAATTAAACTAGATCTTACCAATTCACTAAAAACTGATGGTTACAAAAATGTTAAAGAAGCAATTGGTAAAGAAGTGTGAATAAAACAGAGAGTATCGTTGGCCTAAAAGACATTATTGATAGATATGATGTTTTTATTTTAGATCAATGGGGAGTTATGCATAATGGTGAAGAGGGATATACAGCAGCAATTAAATGTGTTGAAACACTTTATAAAGTTAATAAAAAATTAATTATAATCTCTAATTCATCCAAAAGAAAACATTCAACAGCTGTAAGATTATCTGATTTCGGATACAGAAAAATTTATTTTTTGGAGATTATGACAAGCGGGGAGATGATTTGGCAAAGTCTGGTTAATTTGAATCATGATTTTACAAAAAAATTACAAAAAAACTGTTTTCACATTTATGATAAAAGCAAAGAAGATGGAAAAAAATATTTAGAAGGTTTAGAACAATTTAACTTTGTTGCAAATATTGAAGAAGCGGATTTTATTTTAGGTTGTACGCCTCAATTTAATACAACAACAATAGATTATATACCTCTTTTAACGAAAGCAATTAAAAATAAGTTACCTTTTGTGTGCGCAAATCCAGATTTTGTTTCGATAGAAAACGATTTTGGTAAGCCTATTATTTGTATGGGTACGATTGCAGAATTATATAAAAATATGGGTGGAGAAGTTTTTATTTTAGGGAAACCTAGTTGTGAAATTTATGAAGAATCAACAAAAAAAATATCAAATATAGATAAATCAAAGATACTCGCAGTAGGAGACTCCATTCATCATGATATAGTAGGAGCAAATAATTTTGGTATTGATAGTTTATTGATTACATCAGGAATCCATCATGATTGTTTTGATCAAAGCAGCCCTCAATGGCAGTCGGATAGAAATAAATTACAGAAATTCGGAAATGAACCTACTTTTGTTTGTTCCAATTTCAATAATTAACATAACTTTCTTGACAAAAAAAATTTTAACAAATAGTAATCCGATCATATTATGTCTATGAAATGTGAACTTACTGGTAAAAAATACCAAAGTGGGAATAATGTTAGTCATGCCAAAAACAGAACAAAACGTCGTTTTTTGCCTAACCTGCAAAAAATTTCATTTCTTAGTGAAAAACTAGGTAAACAAATTCAACTAAAAGTTGCGACTAGTACTATTAGAACAGTTGAAAAAAAAGGAGGATTAGATGAGTTTCTTCTTAATACTTCCAATGTAAAGCTTCCACCATCAGCGCTAAAAATTAAAAAACTTATTCTTTCCAAAACCAACTAAAAGGATTAGTTTGAACTTCATTGAGGGACTTTTTCATCTTATTCTGTTTAATTTTGGAGGTTTTGTAGATTCTTTAAATAAAACTCCTGTTATCATTACTTGGTTTGTATTTCTTTTTTTCTGTCTAATAGTTATTTTATTTTTTTTAAAATTTTTTGGTGAAGCGGGAATGTATGTTTATACCGTTTTAGCTATTATAGGGGGTAATATACAAGTACTTAAAATTGTAGAATTCCCTTTTTTCCCCAATCCTATTGCTCTAGGAACTATTTTATTTGCCACTACTTTTTTGGCAACTGATATTTTAGCTGAGTATTATGGAACAAGATATGCAAGAAAAAATATACTCATCGGTTTTGCTGGCTTTCTATTAATGACACTCATTATGTTGTTTACTTTAGGTTTTACCCCTCTAGATATTAATACAGCTGGAGAAAAATATTCTTGGGCATTATCTGTTCAAAATAATTTGATGGGAGTATTTTTACCTCTCCCTATTTTTTTTGCAGCTAGTATGATTGCATATATATTTAGTCAATATTTTGATGTTTGGTTGTATGAAACGATATCTCACTTTACTCAAAAAAAGTTTTTATGGATACGCAATAATATTTCCACGATGACCTCTTCTTTGTTAGATAATACTATTTTTAGTGTATTTGCTTGGATAATTTTTAACCCTAATCCTCTTGACGTTAATACAGTCATATTTACGTATATTCTAGGAACTTATTTTCTAAGAATAACAATAGCAATTTTCGATACTCCATTTATATATTTGGCAAAATATTTTGTACCAAAAAATGTGAATGACTAATTTCAGTTGGAAAGTTAATAAAACCTCATCAGTATCGAGAGCAAGAACAGGAGTTATAAATACACCGCATGGTGAAATTAACACTCCTGCTTTTATTTTTTGTGGAACGAAAGCAGCCCTTAAATCGTGTAGTGCTGAAGAAGCAATAAGAAACAATACACAGATTATTTTATCAAATACATATCATTTAATGTTGCAGCCAGGAAGTGAGATTATTTCAAATCATGGAGGATTGCATAAATTTATGAATTGGCATGGTCCAATGTTAACTGATAGCGGAGGTTTTCAAATTTTTTCTTTAGGCTATGGATCAGTTGCGGATGAAATAAAAGGACGTAATCAAATGATGATTAGAAACAAATCATTATTAAATATTTCTGAAGAAGGGGCTCTTTTTAAATCGTACATTGATGGATCAAAACATTTATTAACCCCAGAAAAATCCATTGCAATTCAAAGAGATATCGGTGCCGACCTAATACTCGTCTTTGATGAATGTACCCCTTTTCACGTTGAAAAATCCTATACCGCAGAGTCTATGAGACGCAGTCATAGATGGTCTACAAGATCATTAAACAGTTTTGAATTAGCTAGAAAATTTAAATCAACAGAAGGATCTGCCGGATCACAATCTATTTATGGTATTATCCAAGGAGGTATTTTTTATGATTTGCGGGATGAAAGTATTGATTTTAATCTTCATTCAAAAAATTTTTTTGGTTTAGCTATAGGTGGCAGTCTCGGCTGTTCAAAAGAAGAAATGCATCAAGTTGTTGAGTATATAGCTTCAAAACTTAAAGATAAACACCCAGTTCATTTACTTGGAATAGGCGATCCCTCAGATATATGGAGTTTGGTTCGTTGGGGGGTCGATACCTTTGATTGTGTTAGTCCTACACGTTTAGCCCGGCACGGTGCCGCATTAAAAAAAACACGATTGGGTAAAATTAATATTAAAAATTCAAAATATAGAGAAGATTTAAATCCTATTGATAGTAAATGCCAATGTAAAACATGTGCCAAATATTCCTTATCTTATTTACATCATTTGCTTAAGTCGGATGAATTACTAGGATTGCAGTTAATAACTAATCATAACATTTATTTTATGAATGATTTGATGCTTTATATTAGAAAAGCAATTAATGAAGATAAATTGTTAGAAGCAGAAAAAGATTGGTATCAAGATTAATTATATTTTTTTTTAGTAACAAAAATATTGGAAAGTTCATTCAATAATACTTCTCCTAGTTGGTCAACATCCATTATTGTAACCGCGTTAGAATAATATCTAGATACATCATGACCAATTCCTATGGCCACTAATTCAATATTGCTATTATTCTCAATATCGCTAATTGTATCCCGTAAATTTTTTTCCAAATAATTTCCAGGGTTAACCGATAACGTTGAGTCATCAACGGGTGCTCCATCACTAATAACAATCAATACTTTTCTTTTTTCTTGCCGTATCCTTAATCTATTATAAGCCCATAACAGCGCTTCCCCATCCACATTTTCTTTCAGTATGCCTTCACGCAATAAAAGTCCGAGGTTTTTTTTAGAGCGTCTCCATGGAGCATCACCTGCTTTATATATGATATGGCGTAAATCATTAAGTCTCCCTGGTTTACTAGGCTTTTTATCGTTTATCCATTTTTCTCTTGATTGACCCCCCTTCCAAGCTTTTGTAGTAAAGCCTAAAATTTCAGTTTTAATGAGGCATCGTTCTAGAGTTCTTGCTAAGATATCTGAACATAAAGCTGCAACAGTTATAGGCCTTCCGCGCATAGACCCTGAATTATCAATTAATAAAGTAACGACAGTATCTTTAAACTCAATGTTTTTTTCTTTTTTAAACGATAGTTTGTGAGTTGGGTTGGCAATGATCCTTGCTAAGCGTGAAGTATCAAGATAGCCTTCTTCAAGATTGAATTCCCATTGTCTGGTTTGTTGAGCTAGCAGTTTTCTTTGTAATCGATTGGCGATTTTGGCAATAAGGGGCTTAAAAGTAAATACTTGTTGATCCAGAGATAATCGTAATCGATCTAATTCTTTTAAGTCACAGAGTTCTTCTGCCTTTACTACTTCATCAAATTTATCAGTATAAAATTTATAGTTTTCAAGTTTATCTAGAGATTCAATTTTTGGAAAGTATTCAAGATCATTTTCATTTGCTTCATCTCCCATTTTTTGATCTTCATCCATTGAACTTGCTTGTTGGAGGTCTGAAGAAGAGGCTTCATCATCATGTTTTGTATCCGTTTTACTATCTTGATTTTTCGATTTATTGTCCTCATCATGTAGGTCCTTATCCTCATTGCTATTTTCATTATCAATACCATCTTGTTTATTGTTATGATCATAATAACCCAAATTATCTAAAAAAGTTTGCAGTAGATCAGCAAAATTTTTTTGATTGGTTATATTGTTTCTAAGTTTTTTGAAAAAATCATTATATTCATGACCTAATTTTTTTTGGATTAGTTTTTTATATGCACTAAATTTACCACCTAGTATTTCACCAGTTAACTCACTGTAGCTCACATAGCGAAAAGCTTCAATAATTTCCTTGTAGTCTTCTTTATCCTTATTATTTTTATCTTCGGTATTTTGAATATCGAATTTATGCTTATTTAATATATTTAATTTAATTCCTTTGAAGATATGCGATCCTTGAGCCTCAATGCGTGATTGCTCAACAGCATTAAATATTTCATTTACAACATCATTGTTGCCTAGATACTCTTGATGAATTTCTTTTGTATGAAGTCGAATTTCTAATGCCATTGAGTCTGCTTCAGCCCGCATATAATTTAAATTTTTCTTAAGAGATTGAAGATTTGGCTCATTTAAATTAATAATATCTCCATCTATAGAAGGGCCATCTTGAACAAAGTTAACTTCTATAGTGTTAGACTTACCTATGGATTTAATTGTTGCAGAGAGTGATTTCTTAAATTGGTCGACTATTTCGTCATTCTCCAACATTAACTACCTTGGCATCCGATAAATCAATTCCAAATGAACGTTGATAATACTCTTCAATTATTGATCTTTCCAATTCATCACATCTGTTTAAGAATGCTAATTTAAATGAATATTCAATATCATTGAATAACAAATAATTCTCAGCCCATGTTATTACAGTTCTTGGACTCATTACAGTAGAAATATCACCATTAATAAAACCAGAACGAGTCAAATCAGCCGTACTAACCATACAGCGAATAATTTCCTTACCTTCTTTATTATTAAGTTTTTTATTTTTACTTAAAACAATCCCCTCTTCTTCTATGTTGTTTAAATAATTTAAGGTTGTAACAATATTCCATCTATCCATTTGACCTTGATTTATTTGTTGCGTGCCGGGATAAAGACCTGAAGTATCACCTAGTCCAACAGTATTAGCTGTAGCAAACAACCGAAAAAATCTGTTTGGATTAATTATTCTGGATTGATCAAGTAAAGTTAATTTACTGTCTGACTCTAAAATTCGTTGGATAACAAACATCACATCAGGACGTCCTGCATCATATTCGTCAAAAACCAATGCCACCGGATTTTGGTAAGCCCAAGGTAGCATACCTTCTTGAAATTCAGTTATTTGTTTTCCATCCCTAATAACGATTGAATCTTTTCCAATAAGATCAATTCGGCTAATATGACTATCAAGATTAATACGTACACATGACCAATTTAATCTTGCTGCGACTTGTTCTATGTGAGTTGATTTTCCGGTACCATGATATCCTTGTATGATAACTCTTCTGTTATCTGCAAAGCCTGCCAATATAGCTCGTGTTGTTTCTGGATCAAATTTATAATCTTTATCAATTATAGGAACATGATCATTTTTTGACTTGAATCCACACACCTTAAAAGGACATTCTATTCCAAATATTTCTTTTGTATTTATTTCCTGATCAGGAACTATACTTAAATCAATATTTTTTTTCGTATCATTCATTTCTTAAAAATTTTTTTAATAAGGTTTTATATGCTTCTGTAATTTCTTTGAATTTTCTTTCTGCGTTTTTATTATCATCATTTACATCAGGGTGAAAAATTTTCACTAGTTTTTTATATCTTTTTTTAATTTCATCAACTGAAATAGGCATTTTTAGTTCTAATATATTTAGGCTTTTGTGCTCCTCATTTGTTATATTTTCATCTACTAATTTATTTCTTAAGAAATCATGGATTTCTTTTTCTTTTTCAAAAAGACTGTAATCATACATTAAGAATTCCTTTAATTGATCCATTACTTTGGCTGGATTCCCCTTTAATGGCCATGAAGGCCTATCCCAGACTGTGTCTTTGCGAATAGATAATTCTATTTGATCCACACTGAGGCCTTTATAAAAATCCCATGATTTATTGTATTTAGTGACATGCTTTAAACAAAAAAAATAATAATTGTTCAAATTAGACCTTGATTTTGGCGCTCTATAATCCCCTTTGTCTTCACAAGCTTCTTTATCACATAAACGTATTTGGTGGTTTTCCCATGAAAGGTTATTTTTTGATATATCATATTTAAATCTAGTCATTTATTTTGTATATACCATAAAATATGAATCGAAAAAAAAGAATTGAATCTTTACTTTTAAAAAATTTTATTAATTGGAAATTTACAGTTATTGATAATTCTGCTCAACATAGTGGGCACAATAATTTTGATGGTACCCAAGAAACCCATTTTTGTATAATTATAAAAAAGCCTTTTAGTTCTAAAGATAATAGAATATCAATTCATAGAAAAATATATAAGTTACTAAAAGATGATTTCCAGAATGGGTTGCATGCCTTAGAAATAAAAATTGCTAATTAATTTGAGAAATTTCTACTCGTAATATTTGTTTTCGTGAGTGCGAGATAACTTTATAATTGAAATATTTATCATTTATTATTTCACCATATAAAGGTATTTTCTTGGCCAAATCCATGATATATCCCCCGATAGTTGAAGACTCAATGTTCGGCAACTCAAGATTAAATTTCTTATATAGATCCTTTACATTTTGATTACCTTCAGCAATTATTTTATTCTGACTATTTAGTTTAAATTGTTGCTGGGGCGTGTCTATTTCGTCAACAATTTCACCAACAATTTCTTCTATGATATCTTCCAGAGAAATTACGCCCAATAATTCCCCATATTCATCAACAACGAAAGACAAATGCTCTCTTTGTTTTTTGAATTCAACTAATTGATCCAATAAATTTGTGGATTCAGGAATAAACCAAGGCTTGCTAAGCTTATCTAGAATAATTTTTCTGTCATTTTGATAGTTATTTATATTAATATCTAGAGATCTAATATTAAGAAGTCCTATAATATTTTCAGGATTATTTTTCCAAAATGGTATGCGCGTAAATTTTGAAAGATTAATTTTTTTTATTATTTCATCTAACCCTAAATTAATATCAATAGAGTAAATATTTTTTCTATGGGTAAAAACCTCTTCTACTATTGTATCATTTAATTTTAAAATACTTTGAAGCATCTCTTTCTCATGTTCAGAATCTGGGTTAGAGGTTTGATACAAATCAATAACCCCTTGTAATTCCTCCTCTGATTGTTCATCAGAGTCTGTTAAATCCTTTTGATCTTTATTTCTAATAATCAAGTTTACAATTTTGTTAATTAAAAAAACGAAAGGTAGTAATATTTTGTTTAGATAATAAATTGTAGGGGCAATTATTAGCGCGGTTCTTGTGGGTTTGTTTATGGAATATGTCTTAGGCAATACTTCTGCAAAAATAACTAAAAGAAATGTCATCAAAAGAGTTGCATAAAATATTCCAGTTAGCCCAAATAGGTCGTAAAAAAAAGCAGTTGCCAATGATGAGGCTAAAATATTAACAAGATTATTTGAGAGAAGGAGAGATGAGATAATGCTATCTTTGTCATCGATAATCATTTTGACATATTTGGCTTTCTGATTACCTTTTTTAATTTTTGAAATTATTCTTGCTTCGGAGGTAGCGGTTATTGCTGTTTCAGAACCCGATAAAAATCCTGAAACTAAGATTAATAAAATAATTACTATAAGTAATAATAAATTTAGAAATGTCATTTGAGTTTTAATTTAATAATTTTTTAATTCTTTCTTTATCTAATCCGCGTTCAAAATATGCTTGACCAATTTTTTTAAGTAGAACTAGATTAATTTTTTCTTCTGTATTTTTCTTATCAGATTGCATTAGCTTATAAATTTTATTTGAATTAATTCTTTTATCATGATGAGGTAAGCCAATTATTTTTAGATGACCAACTATCTTATTGTATTCAAATTCTGTTATGTTTTTTATCTTGTAAGAAATCTTTGCCGCAAAAGCCATTCCAATAGAAATTGCTTCACCATGTGTGAGCGTTGTATTGTAATTATTCATTGTTTCTAAGGCATGCCCAAAAGTATGCCCAAAATTTAACATTGCTCTTGAAGAAGGATTTATTAGGGTTTCTTTTTCATCAAGATGAACAAATTTAGCCTTGATTCTAATACTTTTGACAATAGCTTTCGTGATATATTTTTTATCAAGATCAAGTATGTTGCGGTGGCATTTAATTAGCCATTTATAAAAAGCTTTATCATTTATTAGAGAGTGCTTTAAGATTTCTGCATAACCGGATTTTAATTCTCTTTTAGATAAAGAATATAATACTTTTGGATCAATAATTACTTTATCTGGTTGAAAGAAGGTGCCTATTAGGTTTTTTCCATTTGGGGTGTTGATGCCATTTTTACCCCCAATAGAACTGTCTACTTGAGACAATAATGTAGTGGGGACTAATACAAATCTTATTCCTCGCAAAATAGTACTAGCAACAAAACTGGATAAGTCACCAACTGTTCCACCACCAATAGCTATTAAGGTTGAGGACCGATCAATTTTTAATTTTAAAAGGAGTGAAATTATTTTCCAATAATAATTGATTGATTTAATTTTTTCAGAGCCATTAATTTTTATTATATTAATGTTTTTATTTATTTCTAATTTCTTCAAAATATATTTAACTTTTTTATCAATTATTATGAAAATCTTTTTTTTAGACTTTTTTTCAATTTTAATGAATGGGATAATTGAATTCTCTTCAACTACGATAGAGTAGTTTTTGTTTTGAGTTTTAATTTGAATTATATTTTTCATAAAATTCTATATACTTTTTTCTAAATTCAGCAAGTGCATCAGTTATGGTAAGATGATTCTTTAAAGTTATATCTGCTAATAAATAAAATTTCCGCCTAATAGCATCTAATTCTTTAATTTTTTCTTCTATATTTGTATCATTTATTAAAGGTCTGCGCTTGGATTTTATTAGTCTTTTTGAAAGAATAGCAAAATCTACATCTAAGAATACAGTTAAAAAATTACCTTTTAAAGCCTTTCTTATTTTTGGGCTTAATATAGATCCGCCTCCCAATGATAAAACTAATTTTTTTTGATAAATTGTTTCTAAAATCACATTTTCTTCAATTAATCTAAAATAAGACTCACCCTTAGTTTGAAAAATTTCATTAATTGTTTTATTTGATTTTTTTTCTATTAATTTATCGCTGTCAACATGATTAAAATTGAGTTGTTTTGATATTAATTTTCCTAATACAGATTTGCCTGAGCCCATATGGCCCATTAAAGCTATATTTTTTTTTTGCTTATCCATGATATTTTTCGCTAATTTGTCAAGTTTCATATTTGTGACAATATTCTAACTGATTAAAAAAAACTTAAAAATTATTGAATAAACTATATTAAGCTATTTTATCATTTATTGCATAATCTTATATGAAAAAAATCTATTTAATATTATTTACTATAGTAATTGTAATTTTTCTTTTAATTGGACTATATTTTGTTAAGATACCTTCGCCTTCCAAATTAATATTTGAAAAGTATAAATTGATTATAAAATGAAAATTTGGCTATTTATAATTATTTGCTTTTTATTTAGCAATAGTGTTTTTACAAGTGAAATTACAATCATTAAACTTCACAATCAGTCAATTGATCAAGCTCTTTTAAATAATTTAGAAGAATCACAAGAAGATTCTGAATTAAATGAAGTAAATATTTTGGACAATAATATCGATCAGGAAAGTGATGGCAATGTAGAAGAAAACTATGATGATGCTAATGTAGAAGAAAGTGATCTTGATACTAATGTAGAAGAAAATGATAATGAAGCTAAAATAACTATTTCTGATGAAAACTTGTCAACTGTAAATGAAGTTATTTTACTTCCTGATCTTTGGAAAAAAACAAATGAAGAAGATTTAAATTTTTTATTGGATAATATAACTGATATTAATTCTCCTACTTTAAGATATGAATTATTATCACTGTTAAATATTGATAATCTTCCTCCAAAAAATTTGGATAAAGTTGATTTTGAAAATCTAGTTATTCGTAGTCTTCTAAAATTTGGTGATAGAGATAAAGCTTATAAAATCTTTAATACATTCTCAGACCCAGAAAGTACTAAATACAATCTTTTTTATAAGAAATTTGAGCTTAATTATTTATTATCAACTTATAATCTTAGTGAGGCATGTGATTTTCGAAATAATTTTAAAAACACAGATTTAACAAGTAATAATAATTATTTTCTTAAAATTGATATTTTTTGTCTTATTCTTGAAGAAAACTTTAATGAAGCTAACTTGTTAAACGCACTATTACAAGAAACTGGAAATATAAATGATGACTACTTTCAATATCTTTATGATAAACTTAATCAACCTAATTTAGAGGATTCAGATCCCAATAGTTTTGAAATTAATGAAAAGGAAATTTTTTTATATAGTGCAATGCATAGAGTAGGGAATATAGCTTTAAGTCAAAAGCTTCTTCAATTAGATCCAATTAATTTATCAATGCCAATTATTTTAAGTAGCTCAACTGATATTGAATTGCGCTTAAAAGCTGCTCATGCTGCATACAACAATGGCATTCTTAAAATTGATAGTTTGGCAGCTTTATACCAAATCGTTGATTTTAGCTCTGAAGAATTAAACGATCCATCAAGTGTTGTATCAATAACTAATGGTAATATTGAGATGGGGATGGCTTATTATTATCAATTGAGTAATATTCAACTGTTGCCAGTTAATAGATTAGAAGCAATTTTGAGTTTCTGGAAATTTGCAGAAAAAAATAATTTAGAGTTAATAGCATATTCATTATCACAAAAGGGTCTTGATACAATTGAACCTTCTAATGAATTATCTAAATACGGAGCTGAAGTTGTTAAAGCGTATGTGCGTAGTGGCAATATCGATAAGGCTGAAAAATGGTTATTATTTTCGGAAAATTATTCTGAAGATTTAACAAATTTACACAAACTACAATCAGCAGTATTATTATTAAATTTATTTAAAGTTGATGAATCATCACAATTTATTGATATTTTGTTAAAAAATTTACAAAACATGGAAAAGATTTCTATCAATAATAATGATCAAACCAATGCTCTTAAAAATGAAATACTATTTGTGGTATTTTCTCTTTTGAATAATAGAGATCAAAATCCTTTTAATTTGAATAGAAAAGTTGATGAACCAAGGTTCATACCTTCTGCATATATAATGAATAATATAAGAGATTGTATTAAAAATAATAATCATGCGGAATTATTATTATCAATTCTTGTATCTCTTGACGGTAAAAATTGGGCTGAACTTCATCCTGAACATTTACGTTTGATTATAATTGCACTTGAAGAGTATAAAGATGGCTTTCTTTTAAATGATATTATCATGGAAATTTTAGAACAAAATAAAATTATTTAATGATTAAATATTTTGATTTCGAAAAAGCTGTTGAACAGATAGACAACAAGATCAAAGAGTTACAAGATAGTGATGATGCCGAGAATAGTAAGACAATTGATAAATTAAATATAGAAAAAAAAAATATTATTACAAAAATTTATTCCAATTTAAATTCATGGCAAAAAGTTCAAATTGCCAGACATCCTGATAGACCACATACCACAGATTATATTAACAATATTTTCTCTAATTTTATTCCTTTGTCTGGAGACAAAAAATTTGGTGAAGATCCTGCTATTGTTTGTGGAATGGGAAAAATATTAGATCAATCTGTTTTAATAATAGGTAATGAAAAAGGAAGTTCAATGGAAACTCGTATCAGACATAATTTTGGAATGGCAAAACCTGAAGGCTATCGAAAGGCTCAACGCATTATGTATTTGGCAGAGAAGCTTAATCTTCCCATAGTTACTTTTGTTGATACGGCTGGAGCTTTTCCAGGCAAAGAAGCTGAAGAACGAGGACAGTCAGAGTCTATTGCTTCTTCAATTGCTACATGTTTAAAAGTGAAAACACCTATAATAACTGTAATTATTGGTGAAGGAGGGTCAGGGGGAGCTATTGCAATAGCAACTGCAGATAAAATTCTTATGTTGGAAAATTCAATATATTCAGTAATTTCACCGGAAGGATGTTCTTCTATATTATGGCGCAGTCCTGATTTTGTTCGACAAGCAGCAGAAGCATTAAAATTAACAGCTGATGACTGCTTAGGTTTAGGTATTGTTGATGAGATAATTCCAGAAGTAGCTGGAGGGGCACATAGATTTGCTAATCAACAAATTGAAATCGTTAAGAAAATTATTTTAAAAAAATTAAACGCATTAAAAGGTATTTCTCTTGATAATTTGGTTTTAAAACGTAATGAAAAATTTTTGAATATTACTTCAAATAATTAATTACCATGACAAGTTTTGTATTTCTTACCTGAGCCACAAGGGCATGGCTCATTGCGACCTATTTTTTTTGTAACAATATTTTTAGGATCAATTTTTTTTACAACAGTTCTATCTTCATTGGATGCTATTAATTCCAAGTTGAAAAGTGTTTTAAGAACTTTTTCATCCTGCTCAGATAGCATTTGATTAAAATAATCAAAAGATTCTTTTTTATACTCATAAAAAGGATCCTTACCTCCCATAGCCCTCAAATTAACACTACTTCTTAAAGTATCCATTGCCGCTAAGTGTTCCCTCCAATTCTTATCTATATGAAACAACATTACTCTTTTTTCTGCAAAAGCGAGCAATTCTTTAGAATATTTATTTCTTTTTTCTTCATATTTTTGATTTACTTGATCTAAAATTCTTTTTTTAATTTCTTCTTCATCTACTTCATCTTCATTAAACCAATTTTCAATTGGTAAATTAATAAAAAAAGTATCTATGACTTTCTTTTGTAGAAGAGGAGCATTCCACTCATGGCTATATTTTTTTGGGGGTATGCATTCCAGAATGATATCACTAACAAAATCAATAATTATATCTTGAACAATATCCGATTGATCATTGGTGGCTAAAATTTCTTTTCTGTTTTTGTAGATAATTTTTCTTTGATCATTAAGAATATCATCAAATTTCAAAATTTGTTTTCTGATATCATAATTATGAGATTCAACTTTTTGTTGCGCCCTCTCTAAAGATTTGGTTATTAGAGAATGAGTAATGACTTCACCCTCTTTAACGCCTAGCTTAGACAAAACATTTTCAAGAGTTTTAGATCCAAAAATCCTCATCAAATCATCTTCTAATGATAGAAAAAATACACTTTCACCAATATCTCCCTGCCTTCCTGATCGTCCTCGCAATTGGTTATCAATGCGACGGCTTTCATGTCTTTCAGTGCCTATAACCAATAGACCTCCAGCTTTAATTGATATTTCTTTATTTTTTGCACTCAGATCATCATCGCCGCCTAACTTAATATCTGTTCCCCTTCCAGCCATGTTGGTAGAGATAGTGACATTACCAGGCATTCCTGCTTGTAGGATTGTTTCCGCTTCCTGATCATGGACTTTTGCATTAAGCACATTGTGTTTGATATTATTTTTTAATAGCAGTTTGGATAAAATTTCAGAATTATCTACAGAGGTAGTGCCGATTAATATGGGTTGTTTAATTTGGTGACGTTCAAGAACTAATTGCAGGACAGCATCATATTTTTCTTTTTTTGTCATATAAATTTGGTCTTCTCGATCATTGCGATTGACAGGAAGATTGGGAGGGATTTCTACAACTTGCAAATTATAAATACCTTCAAATTCTGCAGCTTCCGTGTTTGCCGTACCCGTCATTCCACTTAATTTTTTATATGTGCGAAAAAAATTTTGATAAGTTACTGAGGCTATCGTTTGATTTTCTCTTTGAATCACCAAACCTTCTTTTGCCTCAATGGCCTGATGTAAACCATCACCATATCTGCGGCCTTCCATTGGCCTTCCTGATAAATCATCGATAATAACAACAGATTTATCTTTAATAATATAATCTTTATCCCTTATAAATAAATGGTGAGCTCTTAATCCCTGAATAATATTATGGTTCAGTCCCATATTATCAAGATCTTGTAATGTGCCGCCTTTTATCAAATGATTTTTCAGCAATAATCTTTCAGTAACCTCCATTCCGTTACTAGATAGAAGAACTGATTTACTTTCTTCATTAATTTCAAAATCTTCATCTTTAAGAAATTTAACGATGGAGTTGATTTTGGGATATATATCAACGGAATTGTCAGATTGGCCAGAGATTACTAAAGGAGTGCGGGCTTCATCTATTAAAATACTATCAACCTCATCAACAATTGCAAATCCTTCTTTTTTAAAGCATAGAGATTCATAGCTATTTTTTAGATTATCACGCAAATAATCAAATCCAATTTCATTATTTGTTGCGTAAATAATATCGCAATTATATTGTTTTACTTTATCTACTTCTTCCGTTTTTGATGTTACACAACCCACTGTTAAACCTAAAAATTTATATATTTCACCCATCCAATGGGAGTCTCTGTCTGCAAGATAATCATTAACCGTAACAATATGCACTGGATCTCCAGATAATGAATTTAGATAGGCAGCAAGTGTAGCCACAAGTGTTTTGCCCTCACCTGTTTTCATTTCAGCAATCATTCCTTGATGCAAAATTATTCCACCAATTAATTGCACATCAAAATGTCTTAAGCTAAGTGTTCTCTTGGAAGCCTCTCTAACGACCGCAAATACTTCAATTAAAAGATCATCAAGAGCCGATCCTTCTTTAATAAGATTTTTAAAATATTCAGTTTTGTCCTGTAACTCTTGATTTGATAAATTAATTAATTTTTCTTCAAAACTGTTTATGGACTCTATTGTTTTAGAATAAGTTTTAATCTGTCTTTTGCTAGCAGATCCAAATAGTTTGTTTACAAAATTTAACATTTTTATGATATGGGGCTGTTATCACATGGTCAAAAATAGATCTACCAAGGATTTAAGCCTTTCAAGTAATGAAAGATTATATCATACCAAAAAAAATTTCTCTATTTTCAAATTTCCAATAATTAAAAATTTAACCTCGACTCATGTTAAATTTTATACATTTCACACAGGTTTTAAAAAAAAACGAGAGGATTTATTAATTGTAGTTTTTGATAGCTCAGTTCCAGTTGCGGCTGCATATTCAAAGACATCTACTCCTTCAGCACCTCTTATCTGGGATAAAAAAAACAACAAAGGTTTTTGTAAAATTTTGATTGTTAATTCAGGTAATGCAAATGCCCATACAGGAATGAGAGGCATTAAAGTTATTGATAACTATGTAAAGAGGGCAGCAATAAAATTTAATTGTTCTATTGAACAAATATTAGTTTCTTCAACAGGTGTAATTGGTGAGCAATTAGATGCAATAAAAATCATCAATAAATTCCCCCTCGTAAAAGATTCCAATAACAAAGACTTACTATCGGCTGCAAAGGCAATTATGACTACAGATACCTTTCCAAAAACAATAATGAAAAAAATTAGAATTGGCTCAAAAAATATCCGTATTTTTGGTTTTGCCAAGGGGTCAGGAATGATCGCTCCTAATATGGGTACATTGTTAGCGTACATTTTTATTGAAGCAAATTTTTCAAAAAATGTTTTAAAAAATTTATTACATTCACATCTTGAGACTAGTTTTAATTCGATTAGTGTTGATGGAGATACTTCAACAAGTGATACAATAATGTTATTTTCTACAGTTAATCCTAAAGATAAGAAAGTAGTCAAGGAAACTGATATAAAAAAAATCTCTAAAACTTTGAAAGAAGTAATGTTTCAGCTGGCTCTCCAAGTGGTGTCTGATGGTGAAGGGATATCAAAATTAATGGAAATTAATGTATCAAGAGCTAAAAATTATCAGCAGGCATCCTCCGTTGCTTTTTCTATAGCTAATTCGCAATTGGTCAAAACGGCAATAGCGGGACAAGATGCCAATTGGGGACGTATAATTATGGCTGTTGGAAAGGCAGATTCTAAAGTTAATCAAAATAAGATAAAATTAAAATTTGGAAAATTACTTGTTGCTTGCAATGGTCAGATGTTCAATAAAATTAATATTAAAAAATTAGACATTTATATGAAAAACAAAATTATTAAAATTAATTTGGATCTGGGTATCGGGGATTTCAAGAGAACGGTGTATGCTTCAGATTTAACGCATGAATTTGTCAGAATAAACGCCGATTATCGTTCATAAATTTTTTACACTTTTTGGTAAATTTGTTCCTACCTTGCCAAGGTTGAAGTCGAGGGTTAGAATCCCTTCCCCTCTCCAAATTCCAAATATCCTCTTATTTATTTTTTAACTTAGATACCTTACAATCTCGCAAAAGTTTTGTTAAATTGTTATTCTTACCATCCTGAGATGTATATGACCTCTATCTGGGCAATGAGTTTTTTATTAATTGAGTATTGTTTACAGTACATATTTTCTACTTTTTTAAAGTAATTTTTTTTTCAAATGTTAATTTTCTATCACAATAAATATTAGAGTTTTCCATATATCGCAAATCTTTAAGAAGGTCATAAAAATTATTGTAGTAAAATTTAAGTGTATCCCTTTCAATCACAGGATTTTGGAAATTATTTTTTTTTAAAAGATAATTTATTTTTTCAATCGAATATAATTCCATAAATCTTCGGTAAACTCCTTCATACATTTCTATATCTGCTTCAATCATGGAACTTTTTTGTTCAGGAAGGGTGTTGATACCTGGAAGAGTGGCAATAAAAAAACCATTGTTATTAAGAGAATAATTAATATTTTTAAGTAAAAGATCGAAGCTCTTAGAAAGATGAAGGTAATAATTACAAATAATTAAATCAAAAATTTCTTCCTTGAAAGCCCATTCATCGTGATCAAAGCAAATTTTGGAATGATTAGATAAAATTTTATTTAGAATGCTTAGTGAAATATCGGAAAAATGAAAGTTTACATGAGGATACTTAAAACAGATATACTCTTCTATTTTTTACTATGAAATCCTATTTCTAAGCAGTTGTTTATTGACAAATTTATGACGTCAATTGATAAATTAATTCGACTACAAATTTCATTATATATAAATTTATCTTTATCTTTATTTATCTTATTACGTTGAAGAATATGGTATTGCTTATTGATTAATTGATCATGTTTAATATTAAGTGTAATATCTTATTATGGAGCATTTAATTGTAGAAATTGATAGCATAATATCTAATTGCAACAAAAAAATTAATGATAAAATTATTGGTGTAAATTATTTAGAAAAATTGAAATTTTTTCTAATTGACTCTTTAAAAGAAAATGATTTTGCTTCTTTTGATAATATTTCTAACGTAACTCATACAGAACTTAATAAAACATATGGTGAGAATAATTTAGTTATTACTATCCAACAGTACCAAGAATCTCTCTCAAAGATGAAAAATGAATGCATAAATGACTTATTGAACGTTGTTTTGCAAGGTTTTATATCTCTTGATATTTATCAGAATCATAAAGAAAATGATTTGCATTCATTAAGCTTATTTCCAAAAACAGGCATAGTTTTAAGCAAAAATACATTTATTAGTGAAAAAATAATAAAAGATAGCCTAATTTTAAAGATTGTAAATATTAGAGATACTTCTAATATTAATATTGAAATTTAAAAGTTTGATATAATATTATATTACGTGATAGTTTTTAATTTAATTTGTTCAACGTGTGAAATTGAGTTTGAAGGATGGTTTGGTAGTTCTTCTGATTTTCAAGAACAAAAAAGAAAAAAATTAATCAATTGTCCAAGCTGTAACAGTTTATCCGTTACAAAATCTTTAATGACCCCTAATTTATCTTCTAAAAGTAATATTAAAAAAACACCTAGATTAAAAAAAGCTATGGTAAATGATATCAAGAAATATAAAAAAATTATTGAGAAAAATTTTGATTATGTTGGTGATAATTTTACTGAAGAGGCAAAAAAAATGAAGTATGGTGAAATAGATGAAAGACCTATTTATGGTGAAGCAACATTAGAGCAAACGAAGGAACTTTTTGATGAGGATATAGGAGTAGTACCTTTGCCATGGTCTTCAACAAAAAAAATTAACTAACTTAATTTAGCAGTAGAAAAATAATTAATTGGATAAATATTTTTATTTAATTTCCATTGTTTTGATAAAGGATTATAGTTTATTCCTGTTGTATCCAGTACATTAAAATTATTTTTACATAATATCTCTGATAATTCATTAGGTGTAATGAATTTATCGTAATCATGTGTATTTTTTGGAACCCATTTCAATATATTTTCTGCTAAAAAAATAGCAAAAATTTTTGAAAGTGACGTTTTATTTATGGTAGAAATAATAAGCAATCCTTCAGGCTTTAATATATTCTTTATTATTGGAATCGTAGACTTCCAATTATCCAGATGCTCTAATATTTCTAGTAAAAGTATTATGTCAAATTTTTTTTTAATTTTAAGTGAATCAAGATCATCATGAATGTAGTTAATTTTTAATTTTGATATTATTGCATGATTTTTAGCTACTTCGATATTTTGTTGCACAAAGTCGATACCAGTTACTTTAGCTTTTAGTCTAGCAAGAGGCTCGCAAGTAAGGCCACCGCCACAACCCAAATCTAGTATTTTAAGATCCTTAATTTTTTTTTGATTAATCATTTTTAGTATATATTTTATTCTTAAAGGTGTGATTTCATGTAATATTTTGAACTTACCATTGGGGACCCACCATTCTTTTGCAATTTTGGAAAAATGATTAAATTCTCTGTTTTTTGAAGAATTATTTCTCATAAAACTTGTTACTTTAACGTAAAAATAATAAGAGCCTCTCAAATAATTGAAAGTGATATTAAGTCAATGAAGATAGTAGTGATGAAGTTTGGAGGTACGTCCGTTGCTAATTTATCAAAGATTAGGGATGTTGCAAAAATAGTTGAAGAAAACTCTCAAAAAAATAAAATTGTTGTAGTTTTATCGGCTATGTCTGGTGTTACTAATCAATTACAATCATATGTTGAAGAAGTGAGTTCCGAACCTTCGCGGGAAACAGATTTGGTTATTACTTCAGGAGAACAAGTAACAGTTGGTCTTTTATCAATGATATTAAATAGGGAAGGAGTTAAAAGCCTTCCTTTACTGGGATGGCAAGTTCCTATTATTACAGATGAGAATCATGAAAAGGGCAGAATATTGAATATTAATAATGAGACTATTTACCATCATTTTAAAAGTAATGATGTTATTGTTTTAACTGGATTTCAGGGGATTAGCGTTAATGGAGTTATTACCTCCCTTGGAAGAGGTGGCTCAGATACAACCGCAGTGGCAATAGCATCTTCATTAAAAGCTGTACGCTGTGATATATATACTGATGTAGAAGGAGTTTATACTGCTGATCCAAATGTTGAAAAAAATGCAAAGAAAATTAACAAAGTATCTTACGAAGAAATGTTAGAAATGTCATCAATGGGAGCAAAGGTTTTGCAAACACGGTCGGTTGAATTAGCAATGAAAAATAATTTAACTTTGCAAGTATTGTCTTCTCTTACTAATACTGAAGGTACTTATATTGTTAATGAAAATAAATTAATTGAGAAAGAGATTGTTAGCGGTGTTTCATATAGCAAGAATGAGTCTAAGATAACTATTTCAGGTATACCCGATAAACCAGGAATATCAGCCAAAATATTTGGTTTAATGGCAAGCAATAATATTAATGTTGATATGATCGTACAAAATATATCTCAAGATGGAGTTAGTGCTAATATGACTTTTACTGTTCTTACTAAAGATATCGAATTAGCCAAAAAAACTTTAGAGAGGAATAATAATGAATTGAATTACACTAATCTTTCTACTGACTCAAATATTGCAAAAATTTCAGTAATTGGAATGGGAATGATGTCACAATCAGGTGTGGCTGAAAAAATGTTTAAAACTTTGGCAGATAAACAAATAAATATTCTTGCAATTTCTACTTCTGAAATCAAAATAAGTGTTTTAATTGATAAAAAGTACACTGATCTTGCTGTTAAAACTCTACATAGTGTATACAAATTAGACAATAAGTAATAAATAGAACGTATTAATTAATTATTAAATAACTAAATTATGGAAACTGTAGGAGAATCTTTTAAGAGAGCCAGAAAAAGTCAAAAAATTGATCTAAATACAGTCTCACAAGATTTGAAAATTTCCGAAAGTCTTTTGGGAGATATAGAGAATAATCAATTTCCAAGTTACATTAATGTTACTTTCCTTATTGGGCACATTCGTTCATACGCCAAGTATCTAAATTTGGATGAAAAATTATTGATAGAAAATTTTAAAATTCAAATCTCATTTGATGATAATAATCTAAATAATGAAATGCGCAAACCAAATACACCGGTTATTCAATTTTCTTTTTTTAAAGCTTTATCATTTGTTTCAATTATTGCTATTTCTTTAAGTTTTTATTTTTTATTTATTCCATCTAATGATTTACAACCAGAGTATGCTATGACTCCTAATATTCCTGAAAACCTTGAATCTACTCTGGAGGAAATTGAAATGAAACTTTCTTTGGAAAAAAAATTGATTGTTGATACATTGGATAATACAAGTCAAATAATTGCGGATTCATCTCAAATTATTGAAGATAAAGATACTTTGATTTCTTCAACGAGTGCAATTGCATCTTTGCCAATTTCAAATGATAAAAATTTAGCTGATAAAATAGTTACACTCAAATTTTTAAATCCTACATGGGTTCAATTAAGGGATTCAAAAAATAATGTTATTATTAGTAAATTGATGAGTAAAAAGGATGAATTTTCCTTTAAAATATCAGAGAATTTAAATTTAACTACAGGTAATGCTGGCAATATTATAATTTTAGTTGATGGAGTTGTGAAAGGTAAGGTTGGAAAAATTGGAGAGGTAATAGATTCTTTAATTATTGATAATCGTTTTTACAATTAGTTTTTTTATGTGGCGTTCATATCAGCAAATTGATAGGCGTAAATCACGATCTATAAATGTAGGCAATGTTAAAGTTGGAGGAAAAGCTCCTATATCCGTTCAAACTATGACCAATACCCTTACTTCAGATGTAAACGCTACTGTTGCTCAAATTAAAAGAGTAGTTAAAACTGGGGCAGATATAGTTAGAGTATCGGTTCCAGATCAAGAATCATCGTATGCTTTAAAAGATATATGTAAAAAAAGCACTGTACCAATTATTGCAGATATTCATTTTCATTATAAGAGAGCAATTGAGTCTGCTGTTAATGGTGCAGCTTGCTTAAGAATTAATCCTGGAAATATTGGCTCTAAAGAAAAAGTTAATGAAGTTATAAAGGCAGCAAAAGATTATAATTGTTCAATACGAATTGGTGTAAATGGAGGAAGTTTAGAAAAAAAAATTCTTGAAAAATACTCTGAACCTAATCCTCAGGCGTTGGTGGAAAGTGCCCTGAATAATATAAAAATACTAGAAGATAATGATTTTTTTAATTTTAAAATAAGTGTTAAGGCCTCAGATATTTTTTTAACAATTAAGGCTTATGAAAAATTAGCATCTATTTGTGATTATCCTTTGCATTTAGGCATTACCGAAGCTGGCAGTAAAAGAGCGGGTTCAATTAAATCTTCCATTGGTTTAGGGCAATTATTACTAAACGGTATTGGTGATACTATTAGGGTATCCTTATCGGATGAACCAGAAGAAGAAGTAAAAGTTGGTTACGAAATTCTTAAAAGTTTAGGTTTGCGTAACAGAGGCGTAACAATTATTTCTTGCCCATCATGTGCGCGACAACAATTTCCAGTTATAGAAACAGTAAAAAAATTAGAAAAATCTCTTGAAGATATTACTACACCTATTACAGTTTCTATTATCGGTTGTGTTGTTAATGGACCAGGAGAGGCTAAGATGACGCAAATCGGCATTACAGGAGGTGGAAATGACACTCACATGGTTTATATCAATGGCGAAAAAAATCATCGAATAAAGAATGAAGATCTGCCAACATATCTTGAAAAGATAATTAGAAATCAGGCTTCAGAACAGTCGAATAGCAACACATGAAGATTCAATCAGTAAGAGGAACGCACGACCTTTATGCCCAACAGCTAGAAAAATTCAAATTTATTATAGAAATTGTTAATACATACGCACATATATATGATTTTAATGAAATCATAACACCTATCTTTGAGCTTACTGAGCTTTTTCTAAAACCTTTGGGTGAGCATAGTGATGTAGTATTAAAAGAAATGTATACATTTGATGATCGTAACGATTCATCTTTAACCTTAAGACCTGAATATACAACGCCCATAATTAGGGCAGCTATTTCAAATAATCTTTTAGAAAGGTTGCCAACCAAACTATATGGAATTGGACCAATGTTTAGACGAGAAAGACCTCAAAAAGGTAGATTTAGGCAATTTAATCAAATAAATTTTGAAATATTGGGAACGAATGACATGGCAGCCGATGTAGAATTAATTTTATTAGCAGATGATATTTTGAAAAAAATTTTTCTTAATAAAAAAATTAAATTAATAATTAATTCATTAGGAGATAAGGATACTTTAAAAAAATTTAAGCATTATTTAAGTGTTTACTTTAAAAAAAATAAATCTAAATTATCTATAGATTCTCTGAATAGAATTGAATCAAACCCCTTAAGAATACTAGATTCTAAAAATAAAAATGATAATGATGTTAGTCAAGAAGCTCCTAAAATATCGGATTTTTACTCAGAAGAGGCCAAAAATAAATTTGAGGATATAAAAAATTTATTAACAAATCGTTCAGTAGAATTTGAGGTAAACCATAGTCTTGTTAGAGGGCTTGATTACTATTGTCATACTGTATTTGAATTTAAATCAAATGAATTAGGGTCACAAGATACGCTCATCGGAGGTGGACGTTATGACGGATTAACTAAAACCTTGGGAGGCCCAGATATACCGGGAGTTGGTTGGGCTGGAGGTGTTGAGAGAATTATGATGTTAATTGAAAAAGATATTAAAGTTCAGCAAAAAATTCATCTGGTTGTGATGAAGGAAGATTTTAGATCTTATGGTTTAGATATATTAAATAAATTGAGAAAAAATAATATCCCTGTTTTTTTTGATTATAAATATAATTTAAAAAAATCTTTATCCTTTGCTAATAATGTGAATGCCAGATATGCAATTATTATTGGTGAAGAAGAAGTTAAAAAACATTCTTATACAATAAAAGATTTAAAAAAAAATACACAAAAAACTATTTTACTTGACCCATTAATTTCATTGTTAAAATTATGAAGGATTTTAATTTCCAGCTTGATGCTATTTTAAAGAAATATAAAGAAATAGAAAAACAATTGTCTAACCAAGCTGTTTTGGAAAGAAATAAACTTATTGAATTGAACAAGAAATACTCTGAATTAACATCAATAGTTGAGGTAATAAATAGGTTTAATGGCTATAAACAAGATTTATTAAATTTAAATGAACTACTTAAGGATGCTGATTCATCAATTAGAGAAATGGCAGAAGCAGAGATCAAGGAGAAAAACGACCAACTAAAGTTAATAGAGGTCGAATTACTTAAATCTTTAATTCCAAAAGATGTTAATGATGAAAAAAATTCAATATTAGAAATCAGAGCTGGCACAGGTGGTGTCGAAGCATCCTTATTTGCTGCTGATTTATTCACTATGTACCAAAAATATTCGGAATTAAATTCCTGGAAATTTGATATTTTATCAATTTCAGAGACCGGCCTGAAAGGTATTAAGGAAGCCATATGCAATATCTCTGGAAGAAATGTATTCTCGAAAATGAAATTTGAGTCAGGCGTGCATCGTGTTCAACGTGTGCCAGCTACAGAAAATAGTGGAAGAGTCCATACATCTGCAGCAACAGTAGCAGTTTTACCTGAAGCAGAAGAAATTGATGTAAAAATCGAAGAGAAAGATTTGCGCATAGATGTTTTTCGTTCAAGTGGTCCAGGAGGTCAATCAGTTAACACAACGGACAGTGCCGTGAGAATTACTCATATTCCAACAGGTCTAGTTGTATCTCAGCAAGATGAGAAATCACAACATAAAAATAAAGCAAAAGCTTTAAAAATTCTAAGATCGCGTGTTTTAGATAAAGAAATTCAATTAAAAGACCAAGAGAGAGCAAAGGATAGGAAGTCACAAGTAGGTACCGGTGACAGATCTGAAAGAATTAGAACCTATAATTTTCCTCAGGGTCGCGTTTCCGATCATCGAATAAATCTTACATTGTACAATTTAAGTGAAATACTTGAAGGACAGTTAGACGAATTAATTATTCCGTTATGTGCGGAAGCAGAGTCAAAAAAATTATCAGAACTTAATAATGAATAGTTTTTTACAGGACAATCTTAACTTATTACAAAACAAAAATATTCCATGTCCAGAATTAGAACTACGAGTTTTGTTAAATAAAACTTCAGTTATAGATAAAGAAATTATATTTAGTAATTTTGAATTAAATTCCATTGACCTTAAAGCTTTTCACCAAGCAATAAAAAGAAGAGCAAATAACGAACCTATATCTAAGATATTTAATGAAAAAAAATTTTGGAAATATAGTTTTTTTGTTAATAAGAACGTGCTTGATCCCAGACCAGAGACAGAATTAGTCATAGAAAAGGTCATCAAATATTTTCCAAAAAAAGATGAAAAATTAAAAATTTTAGATATATGCACAGGTTCAGGATGCCTGGCAATTTCTCTGGCTAGAGAATACAGAAATGCAAAAATAACAGCAACTGATATTTCTTCCGATGCTTTAAAAGTAGCTCAAATAAATGCAAATAAACTGTGTAGCGATAAAGAAATTCAATTTGTTAAATGTAACTTGATAAAAAATATAGATACATATGATATTATAGTTTCAAATCCACCCTACCTATCAGATTTAGAGTATAAAAAAACAACAAAAGAAATTCAATCATATGAACCAAAAATAGCCTTAATCGGGGGAATTGATGGCTTGAAATTTTATAGAAATATTGCAAACTTTTTAACTGAAATTTTATCTTCAACCTCTATCGTATTTATAGAAATCGGTAACAATCAGGCTAAAGAGGTGATGAAAATTTTTAAGAGCAAAAAAATTAAATGTCTAGAATTAGCAAAAGATATTCAACAATTAAATCGTTTATTAATATTACAAAAAAATCAATACAAAATAAATGTTGATTAATTAATGAATTTATATACTAGTGTAGACAGATTATATAGTTGAAAACTAAATTGGTAATTTTAAAGTTTTCTGATTAATTTTAACAGTAGTATATGTACATAAAAAAAAATGCGCGAGTGACGTTTAGATCAAATAGAAGATCGAATTTTAAACGAAATAATAACTATTCTGGTAATAAGCCAAGAAATAAAGGCAATGTTGTGCAGCTATATAATAAATATCTAAAACTTGCTAAAGAGTTTTCGTCTTCTGGAGATAGGATACAGTCAGAATATTATTATCAATTTACAGATCACTATTATCGATTAATGTTAGAGTTGGGCATTACTCTTGAAGACAATGAGACAACACAAGATAATAAAATTTCTAGTGATGTAAATCATGAGAATCAGATTTCTAACGAAAATAACAATGAAAAAAATGATTCCGAAGTCAATGATTTCAATGAAACATCTGATAGTGATGATGTCGATTCAATTGAGTCAATCCCTTTTATGGCTGAACCAGCTAAAAAAAAATCAACTAAAGCAAAAAAGGCATCTGCCTAATCACTCATATAGGGTAAACAGATATTTTGCATAAATAGCTTTAGTTTCATCTTTAAATCTTTCAAGTTCACTTCCCGATAATATTTTGCCAGAGGGTAATTTCATTTTCATTGGATTTATTTGTTTATTTTGAAACAAGATTTCGTAATGAAGATGAGGTCCCGTGGAACTTCCTGTACTACCAACGTAACCAATAATATCTCCCTGATTAACTCTTTTGCCTTTGGATACCCCTTTTTGGAAGCCTAATAAATGTGCGTACACTGTTTTGTATGCGTTATTGTGGCGAATACGAATATATTTTCCATACCCTCCGTTATGACTCGCATACTCAATTATACCATTACCTCCAGCATAGACAGGAGTGCCCTTGGGAGCAGCAAAATCTACCCCTTTGTGCATTTTACTGTAACCAAGAATAGGATGTTTTCTCATTCCAAAATTAGACGATAATCGAGCTCCATCAATAGGAGTTTTCAATATTGATTTTTTAACATTTTTTCCCTGTTGATTGAAATAATCAAAAAATCCATCGTCAGTTTTAAATTGGAAATATTCTAAGGTATTATTTTGGAGTTTCAGATTGATATATTGTATATCTCCATAGGTAATATTTTTTCTTTCATCATTAAACAACTCTTCGTAAGAAATAGAAAATTTTGTATTTTTTTGAATATCTCTCTGAAAATCTATATCAAAGCTATATAATCGTATTGCATCTATTAAAATTTTTAATGGAATACCAGATTTTATCCCATCTTCATATAAAGATGAAAAAATAGTGAATTCTGATGAAATAGTTTCTTTAGTAATACTAATTTTTTCTTTCGATAAAGAAATAGAACCATTTGATACAATAATTATTAGGTCAGTTGAAAAACTAATTGGTAGGACTATTTTATTAGTATTGTTCTCTTCATCCTTATAAAAATATATTTTTTGTCCTATACCAAGATTACGTAAATTATATACTTTATTCAACTCTTCAATTATTGAATTTTTAATTCTATTATTATGAAAGAATGGATCAATGATTTTGGAAAATGTATCATTTTTTTTGACAGTGATAATTATTTTTTTTACCTTTTGTTTTTCATTTTCGTGAATATTTTGAGTTACAAATAAATTTTTTTCTTCATTTATATCTTTATTGATATGTAATTTTTCTTCATTAGACTCAGTATTATTCTTTAAATCGCTTGGTACATATAATTTTTTTTCATCTAAAGTTAAATCTTTTAAAATTTTATTACCATTAAAAATATAAAAAATACCAACAAATAAAAATATAATAGTTACGATATATTTAATAGAATTTAAAATCTTAATTGCCATAATGGATAAATTATAATTATAGGTAATTAGAATTAAGATAAACTAAAGGTCTAAGTTTTGTGTTTATTTGTCCCTCCAATATTTTACAAATAAAAATTATATGGTCACCATGACTAAAAGTTTTATTATTTTTACAATTAAGATTGGCTACAGATCCTTCTATTAAAGGAATATTATTCTTACTAAGAAAAAATTTTGTATCCCCCCACTTTGGTTTTAATTTTGAAAAGAAAATAGATAATTTTTTTTGCTTTCTCGAAAGAATATTAATTCCAAAAAATGAGGATTTTGTATAATCTTTCAAAGAAGAAGATTGTTTTTCCAGAGAGAATAATACTAAAGGAGGGTTAAGTGATACTGATGCAAATGAGTTAACAGTTTTGCCAAAATAATTATTATTATTATTTATTGTAATTATTGCCACCCCTGTGGGGAATTTGCTCATTACAGATTTAAAAAGAGAAGAATTAATTTTTTTCATTAATTATATTGTACATTTAAAAAATGATATAGTTTGTATAGATTTATTATTATATTAGAATATTTAATTTATAATTTTTTTGGGTGCGTAGCTCAGCGGTAGAGTACTGCCTCGACACGGCAGGGGTCACAGGTTCAAATCCTGTCGCACCCACCATTTATCTAAAGAAATCCTCACTCATAAATTTCTTTGTTATGATTAAAA
>Ga0209554_1000075_pt1 | contig 73785 bp, 65 predicted proteins | sample MarorgKNORR_S2LV_5_FD_188221 | JGI IMG/M metagenome (GOLD analysis project Ga0209554, IMG submission 188221) | Marine microbial communities from the Southern Atlantic Ocean, analyzing organic carbon cycling - Bottom_A/KNORR_S2/LV (SPAdes) (version 2) | ecosystem: Environmental > Aquatic > Marine...
ATTTGTATATTTAACACTCCCCTAATTATTATAAGGTTTAAAACCTCCTGTTATCCAGTTATTTAAACTGATAAATAGGAAGGTTGTTCCACATATAACCAGTTGTAGCGAATTTTGGTGATTATATTTTAAACTTAACACAATGCAAAAACATCTAAGAACAAAACACCTGATACTTCCATTCATTGCGATGCTTGTATTGGTTAGTTGCAATCAAGTAGAAAAAGAAACATCTAAGGGCGATAACATATTATTAAAAGAATGGGTTGGCCCATATGGCGGAGTACCTTCTTTTGATCTAATGAAAGTGGAAGATGTAAAAGCAGCAATGCTAGAAGGAATGGAATTAGAATTGAAGGACATTGATGCAATAGCCAATAATTCAGGCGCTCCCTCTTTTGAAAACACCATTGAAGAAATGGAACGTTCGGGTGCAGAACTTAATAGAGCTTATAACTACTATGGTATATTAAGCAGTAACATGTCTTCTCAAGAATTTAGAGATATTCAAACAGAATTGGCACCATTATTCTCTGAACATCAATCTAAAATCACACAAAATAAAAAATTGTTTCAACGTATAAAAGCAGTTTATGATGCTTCTTTAAAAAGTCCTCTACCGGCAGACCAACAAAGAGTGATAGATCTAACTTATAATTGGTTTTCTATGAATGGTGCAGAATTGAGCATTGAGAAAAAAGCAAGCTATGCAGCAATTAGTAAAGAATTATCGAGCCTTTACACTAAATTTTCAAACAATGTATTGCATGACGAAGAAAACTATGTTACCTATTTGACAGCAGAACAATTAGGAGGTTTATCTGATGGTTTTATTAAATCAGCAGCTAAAATTGCAACAGACAAAGGACAAGATGGAAAATACGCGATTACGAATTCACGATCTTCTATGAATCCATTTCTAACCTATTCTACCGAAAGAGTACTACGTAAGAAAGTATGGACCAACTACTACTCTCGAGGAGATAATGGTGATGAGTATGACAACAATGAACTAATTGCAAAAATATTACAGTTACGTAAACAAAAAGCAGAAACATTAGGTTATAAAAACTATGCAGATTGGCGTTTACAAGATAGAATGGCCAAAACACCCGAAAACGCAATAGGATTGATGGAAGCTGTTTGGCCTGCTGCCATTGCACGAGTTACCGAAGAAGTTGAGGATATGCAAACTGTAGCAAATGCAAATAAAGACAACATTACCATTGAGCCATGGGATTATCGCTATTATGCAGAAAAAGTTAGGATAGATAAATATGATCTAAACTCTGATGAAGTAAAACAATACCTTCAATTGGATAAGCTGACTGAAGCGATGCACTATGTAGCAGGTAGGTTGTTTAACTACAATTTCACAGCTCTTGCTGTAGGTACAGTTCCAGTATATCATGAAGATGTAAAAGTTTGGGAAGTAACCGATAAAACTACAGGCGAAAACATAGGTCTTTGGTATCTTGATCCTTATGCTAGAGAAGGTAAACAATCTGGTGCTTGGGCAAACACGCTGAGAAGTCACACTACTTTTGACGGTAAGAAAAACGTACTGGCCACTAACAATTCAAACTTTGTAAAACCAGCTCCGGGAGAAGCATTACTTGTTTCTTGGGATGATGCTACTACGTTCTTTCATGAGTTTGGCCATGCACTACACTTCTTCTCTTCTAATGTAAAATACCCAACGTTAAATAGTGGTGTACGAGATTACACAGAATTTCAATCGCAATTACTAGAGCGTTGGTTATCTACAGATGATGTTATCAATACCTATTTAGTGCATAACGAAACAGGAGAACCCATACCTGCAGAATTAGCAGCAAAAATCAAGAATGCAGCTACCTTCAATCAAGGATTCTCTACAACTGAATATTTAGCTTCGGCAATTATGGATATGAAACTCCACCTTGCAGACCCTACAAATATTGATATAGACAAATTTGAACGCAAAACACTTTTAGAGTTAAACATGCCAAAAGAATTACCAATGCGTCACAGAACACCTCATTTTAGTCATGTGTTCTCAGGTGAAGGTTATGCAACGGCATACTATGGATATATGTGGGCAGATGTATTGACGGCAGATGCTGCCGAATCATTTGCAGAGGCTCCAGGAGGTTTTTATGATGAAGAAATGGCCGCTAAATTGGTTAAATATTTATTTGCACCTAGAAATTCTATGGATCCTGCTGAAGCATACAGATTGTTTAGAGGACGAGATGCGAAAATTCAGGCCCTTATGAGAGATCGAGGTTTTCCTGTAACTACAGAGTAAGGGGATTTAATAACAAGTAATTTTAGTATTGAAGATAAGAGAGAAGAAAAACGGCTACAACAATGTATAAAACACATTAAAAACCAACCAATATGAAAAAAATAATTACAGCATTTGTTTTTACAGCAATTTTGGTTTCTTGTAATTCAGTGGATAAAACTAAAAACAAGGACCTAGAATCATCTGAAAATGAAACAGAATTAATCGACAGTGTGTCGAAAGAAATAAAAGAACGATTAAAGATAATTGATTCAGACGAAGCTTTAATTGCAACTGCATTAATGGCAGCTCCAAAAGAAAGTCGAATGGGATGTAAAGTCATTGGATACAATATGGCTGGTGAATTTGTAACGTTGAAAGAAGGAGACAATGAATTTATTTGTCTGGCTGATAATCCTAATCAGGACGGATTTAGTTCAGCATGTTATCACAAAGACCTTGAACCATTTATGGCAAGAGGAAGAGAATTGAAATCGGAAGGAAAGACAGGAGCAGAAATATTTAATATCCGGGAGGAAGAAGTGAAAACAGGTAAACTTGTAATGGGAAAGATTGGATCGACGTTACACATATACTTTGGATCAGAAATATTATACGACCCTGAAACATCTGAAGTCGCAGGAGCTCAATACCGTTATGTAGTATATATGCCATGGGCTACTTCCGAATCTACCGGTTTACCTGAAGCTCCCATTGCGCCAAATCATCCTTGGATAATGAACCCTGGATCACATAAAGCGCACATTATGTTCACTCCATTAACCGAGGAGTAAAGTAGTTTAATGTATTATTGTCTAATTTTATGGAAAGCTCTCCGTCCTGTTCGTTATGAAGCATTTGTTAATCTATTGATTTTCGGATGCTTTTTCGATTTAACAGCAGCGCAAATTCCTTAAAGAATCTCTAAAAAACACCCCGCTCCCGCACGAATCCTTTCGTGTGGTAAATAGAAACCTCCACTTCCGTCACGCCAAAGCGTGGTAGTACATAAAATAATTATAACAATGTTTTGTAGCTTTACAAAAAAGAAAAGCTATGAGTCGTAATTATAAATTTCACAACCCAGAAGGATTGTACTTTGTCAGCTTTGCAGTGGTTAACTGGTTAGATGTTTTTACAAGAAACCTGTACAAAGACATTTTAATAGATAGCTTGTCATTTTGTCAAAGAGAAAAAGGAATGGAAATAATTGCTTGGTGTATTATAACCAATCATGTGCATTTGATTTTTAGAAGTAGTCAAGGAGAGAAGCCAGAATTATTGTTAGGAGATTTTAAGCGTTTTACAAGCACCGCTATTGTAAAATCAATCGGGGATAATTTAAGAGAAAGTAGAAGAGAGTTTTTATTAGATCAGTTTAAAAAAGCTGCTGAGAATTCTTCTAATGTAAAACAGTACCAGTTTTGGAGACATGATAATAAGCCTATTGAATTATGGAGTACTAAAGTTATCCAAGAAAAAATAAACTATATACATCAAAATCCTGTAGAAGCAGGATTGGTGTTTAAACCAGAAGAATATGTATATAGTAGTGCTACTGATTATGCGGGAGAAGAAGGCTTATTGAAGGATGTTATTGTATTTCGTGCATACTGTTAAGTTTACCACCACGATATAATCGGTTAAGTTTACCACACGAAAGGATTCGTGCGGTAGCATAGCTAGGTGTAAAACTAAAAAGTTAGAAGCCCTCTTAAAGAATCTCCAAAAAACACCTTAAAAAGTTAGTAACTCTGCAATGAAGCAGGGGCTTAAAAAAAGATTTCCTATTTTTTTAGGGAAGGTGTTGTTTATATCAATATAATTTTTAGATTTGTCCCGTACAACAAAAACAATCAAGATGTTACAAAACGTTTGGCAAGGTTTCTATTTCTACTTTTATTTTTTTAATAAGAGCTGAGACTTTGTATCGTATTGTTACTAATAACAACATATTATAAAGTCTCGAAATATCGAGGCTTTTTTTTTGCACTCACATGAACCAACGAATCGCAATACAAGGAGCAGAAGGCTCTAACCATCATAAAGTAGCTCGCAACTTTTATGGAGACCATGTGCTCTTAAAAGAATGCTTGTCTTTTGATGTCTTGGTAGATAGTCTTATGGACAAAACAGCAAGTCAAGGAATCATGGCGATAGAAAATACGATTGCCGGATCTATCATTCCTAATTACGCGTTGATTGCTGAAAACAACCTGCATATTTGTGGAGAGCAATACTTGCACATTCACCATCATTTAATGGCATTGCCCAATCAAACCATTGAAGACATTACAGAAGTATGTTCGCATCCGATGGCGTTGTTGCAGTGTAAAGAATTTTTTAAAAAACACCCACACATCAAATTAGTGGAAGATGTGGATACGGCAGAAGTTGCCAAACGAATTTCGCAGCAACAATTAAAAGGTGTGGCGGCCATTGCGCCCATTATCGCGGCAGAATTATTTGACTTGGAAATTATAGAAGATGACATTCAGACCATTACAAACAATGCCACTCGATTTGTGATTGTACAAACCGAGTCTCCAAATAATGGCATTGATGAAATCAATAAGGCGTCCATCAAATTTGAGTTGGATCATAAAAGAGGAAGCTTGGCAGCGGTTTTAAATGTGCTGAGTGATTGCCAATTGAGTTTGACCAAAATACAATCCTTACCCATTATAGAAACCCCATGGAAATATTCATTTTTTGTGGATGTTACCTTTGAGGAGTATAAAAATTATAAAAAAGCCATGGTTATTTTAGAGATTATGGCAGAGGAATTTAAAGTATTGGGCACCTATAAAAACGGAAGAGTATGATAGCAGGAGCAAAAAGATTAGAAACCGTAGAAGAATACTATTTCTCTAAAAAATTACGAGAAGTAAGAAACTTGGCAGCCTCCGGAAAACCAATTATCAATATGGGAATTGGGAGTCCAGATTTACAACCGCCAGCAGCCGTTATTGAAGCCATTCAAAACAGTCTTCAAGATAGCACGGCACATAAATATCAAAGTTACCAAGGTTTGCTAGAATTAAGAGAAGCCATTGCAGCTTTTTACAAACAGAAGTTTGACGTCGAGGTAAATCCAGCGGATGAAATTTTACCCTTGATGGGAAGCAAAGAAGGCATCATGCACATTTCGTTGGCCTTTTTAAATGAAGGAGACCTCGTGTTGATTCCGAACCCAGGCTATCCAACCTATACGTCGGTCACCAAATTGGTAGGCGCAGAACCGGTGTTTTACAAGTTGGATGCCACCAATAATTGGCAACCTGATTTTGAAGCATTAGAGCAAGAAGATTTGACACAAGTAAAATTGATGTGGGTCAATTATCCACACATGCCAACAGGAACCAATGCGCTACAAGAGACTTTTGAAAAGTTGATTGCCTTTGGGAAAAAACATAAAATTTTAATTGTCAATGACAATCCATATAGCTTTGTGTTGAATGACACACCGCAGAGTATTTTACAAGTTGACGGTGCCAAAGAGATTGCGTTGGAGCTGAATTCGCTGAGTAAAACCTTTAACATGGCAGGTTGGCGCGTAGGAATGGTTTTGGGAGCCGCTAAATTTTTAGAGCAGGTGTTGAAAGTGAAAAGCAATATGGATTCGGGTATGTTTTACGGAATTCAAAAAGGGGCTATCAAAGCCTTGCAATTGTCAGATGCTTGGTTTACCACGCAAAATGCGCAGTACGAAGAACGAAGAGCCTTGATTTGGAAATTGGCAGACAAACTGAATTGTAGCTATGATACAAACACCGCAGGCTTGTTTGTTTGGGGAAAAATTCCTGCAGGGAAAACATCCGAAGAAATGACCGATGTGCTGTTGTATGAAAAGAATGTGTTTATAGCGCCGGGAACCATTTTTGGTTCGCAAGGAGAAGGCTATATTCGGTTTTCATTGTGCGTATCGAAAGAAGTAATACAAGAAGTAATAGATAGGATGTAGGTCTTGAATTGATTGTTAGCATGTCAGTTCGAGTGTTTTCGAGGCACGAGGAAATGTATCGAGAACAAATAGAAGAAGAGCATCTCGATACAAATTTACCAATCATTGATGATTGTTAAATTCACCTGCCTGCCCCAGGCAGGCTCGATGTGACAAAAAAGTATACCGACCTACAAGGTTTTCAAAACCTTGTAGGTCTAGATAAAGAAGCAATAAATACCTACGAGGTGTTATAAACCTTAGTAGGATAAAAGAAGAAAATGAACGTATTTGTAATAGGATTGGGATTGATTGGTGGCAGTATGGCCTTGGATATACAAACAGCATATCCAAACGCGGTGCTTTACGGTATCGATGCTGATGAAGACCATATCAATGAAGCATTGGAGTTGGGAATTGTTCAACAGAAAGCCACATTTGAGGCATTGGCAACTGCGGATGTTGTCATTGTTGCCATTCCCGTTGATGTACAATTGGAAGTGCTTCCGAAGGTATTGGATGTTATTTCAGATACCACCTTGGTGTTTGATGTTGGGTCTACCAAAACACAGGTGTGTGCCGCGATAGAAAACCATCCAAAGAGACGGAATTTTTTAGCAGCGCATCCCATTGCAGGAACCGAGTTTTCGGGTCCGAAGGCAGCGATCAGCAATCTTTTTCAAGGAAAGACGAACATCATTTGTGAAGTTGAAAAAACAGCCTTCAAATTGCAAGAAAAAGCCTTGGATATTTTTGCCAAGTTAGGCATGCGAATTCGATATATGGATGTGCAATCACACGACAAGCACATTGCGTACATGTCACATTTATCGCACATAAGTGCTTTTATGTTAGGGAAGACCGTGATTGAAAAAGAAAAAAACGAACGAGATATTTTTGATATGGCAGGCAGTGGGTTCGCCTCTACGGTACGATTGGCAAAAAGTTCGCCAGCCATGTGGACTCCTATTTTTGAGCAAAATAAGGTCAATATTATTAAAACATTAGAAGAATACATCGCCAATCTTCAGCAATTTAAAGAACTGATGGAGGAAGGTGAATTTTCGAAAATATATGCTGAAATGCAGAATACAAATCATATAAAACAAATTTTAACCGGCATAAATTAAAAGCCAAAACAACAGTAAGATGAAGAATACAAAAGAATTAAAAACATGGTTGGACGAACTAAATTTAGATCATCCACTAGTAGTAGCAGGGCCTTGTAGTGCAGAAACCGAAGAACAGGTTTTAAGAATTGCACATGAATTAAAAGATTCTGATGTAAATTATTTTCGCGCAGGAATCTGGAAACCCAGAACGCGTCCAGGAAATTTTGAAGGCGTAGGCGCTTTGGGCTTAAAATGGTTGCAAAAAGTAAAGGCAGAAACGGGCATGAAAACAGCTACAGAAGTTGCCAATGCCACACACGTAAAGTTGGCTTTAGAGCATGATATTGATTTGTTGTGGATCGGAGCACGATCTACCGTAAGTCCATTTATTGTACAAGAAATAGCAGATGCGTTGCAAGGAACCGATAAGATTGTCTTGGTAAAGAACCCTGTCAATCCAGATTTGGCACTTTGGTTGGGCGGTATTGAAAGATTGTACACCGCAGGAATTAAAAATTTGGGAGTGATTCACAGAGGGTTTTCTACCTATGAAAAAACCAACTATAGAAATATTCCAGAATGGCAAATCGCTATTGAATTGCAAAACAAGTTTCCAGACTTGCCATTAATTTGCGATCCTTCTCATATTACCGGGAAAAGAGACATGATTTTTGATGTGTCTCAAACCGCATTAGATTTGAATTTTGATGGATTGATGATTGAGACGCATACCGATCCAGACAATGCATGGAGTGATGCGGCGCAACAAGTAACGCCTGCTTCTTTGATACAAATTATGGAAGATTTGAAAATCAGAAAGGTCACAAATACTGATGCGGCTTATAAAGATTCATTGAAAAATTTAAGAGCGCAGATTACTGTTGTAGACAATCAGTTGATTGAAATGTTGGGAAAACGAATGAAGGTTGCGGATGAGATTGGTGTGTTGAAAAAAGACAAGAATGTGGCGGTGTTGCAATCGAAACGATGGAATGAGATTCTAGGAAATATGATCTTAGAAGGAAGTGATAAAGGCTTGAGTGAAGAATTTATATTGCGCATGTTTAAGGCAATTCACCAAGAGTCGATCAATCATCAAGAGAAGATTATCAATGGCTAATTGTTGTCATGTACTAAGAAAGAAAGTAGTAAAGCTTTAAATTTTAGACCTCACAGGTTTCGTGTGCTGAATTTTTTTCAGTATCTAATCTGTGAGGTCTTTTTTTTGTAAAAACTCAAAAATAATTAGTTACTTTGTTAGATCGTAATCAGTGAACCAATAATCCAATAATCTAACAATCCAGCAATCTAACTAATGACAGGAATCGTATACAAATCTACTGGAAGTTGGTATTTGGTAAAAGCTGAAGAAGGTACTTTTTATGAGTGTAGAATCAAAGGGAAATTCAGAATGGAAGACATCAAGAGCACCAATCCAATTGCTGTTGGAGATGTTGTTGATTTTGAAGTTGAAACCAACAACGATGCTACAACAGGTGTTATCAATGTCATTCATGACCGAAAAAATTACATCATCCGTAAATCTGTCAACCTTTCCAAGCAAACACAGATCATTGCGTCAAACATAGATCAGGTTTTTTTATTGATTACGATTGACAATCCGCCAACATTTACCAGTTTTATCGATCGTTTTTTAGTCACTGCAGAAGCCTATTCCATCACGGCGGTCTTAGTATTCAATAAAATTGATTCCTATCAATTAGAGCAGCGAGCAGAAGTACTCTATTTAAAAGATATCTATGAAAAGATTGGCTATCAATGTCTCGAAGTTTCTGCTACAGAAAACAACAATGTTACTGCTGTAAAAGAATTGATGCTTGGCAAAACAAGCATGTTTGTAGGGCATTCTGGTGTTGGTAAATCAACGTTGGTCAATGCCATTGAACCTGCGTTAGATTTAAAGACCAAAGAAATTTCTGAGCAACACAAACAAGGAAAGCATACCACTACTTTTGCAGAAATGTTTGACCTCAGTTTTGATGCTAAAATTATTGACACCCCCGGAATTAAAGGATTTGGTGTTGTTGATATGGATAAAGAAGAAGTCGACGATTATTTTCCAGAGTTTTTTGCCGTTAAAAATGAGTGTAAGTTTAACAATTGTTTGCATGTAGAAGAGCCAAAGTGTGCGGTAAAGGTAGCCGTAGAAAATGAAGAAATTTCTCCCTCTAGGTACAAGAGTTATTTGCAGATCATTGCAGGAGAAGAAGAACATTACAGAACCGATATTTGGGAGTGATGCAATTATTCTAGCAATCTAACAATCCAACCAGTCTAACAATCTAATAATCAAACCATCCTAGCATGAAAGCCGTTATTCAAAGAGTTTCAAAAGCAAGTGTTACCATTTCGGGAGAGCAAGTAGCGGCTATCCAAGTGGGACTGCTAGTGCTTCTTGGCATTGCAGAAGAGGATACACAAGAGGATATTGTTTGGCTTTCCAAAAAAATTGCACAGCTCCGTATTTTTAATGATGCCAATGAGGTGATGAACAATTCGTTGCTCGATATTGATGGAGAGGTTATTGTGGTCAGCCAATTTACCTTACAGGCAAGTACAAAAAAAGGAAATAGACCCAGTTATTTAAACGCGGCAAAGCCAGAAATAGCCATTCCGTTGTATACAAGCTTTGTACATCAACTGGAAAAAGACGTGGGTAAAAAAGTACAAACAGGTCGGTTTGGTGCAGACATGAAAGTAGCGTTAATCAATGATGGGCCAGTTACTATTCTTATTGACACCTTAAATAAATGTTAAATAATTTAAAATAGTTTCCATGGGGACTATTTTAAACATACATTTGCATTCAAATAAAAACTATTAAATTTAAAAACATGAAAAAATCATTTTTCGCCATAGCAGTAGTTGCTTTAGCACTTGTTTCGTTTACAAGTTTACAACACAACGAAGGAGTTATATTGAACGATGCACAACCTGTTTTAGCAACTGATGTTGTTGGAAATGTAAACATTGCAAGTTCTGTAATAGCATGGAAAGGTTTTAAACCAACAGGAAGTCACAACGGAACAATGCTGTTAAAAGAAGGTTCTATGCAGATTGAAAAAGGAACTTTAACAGGAGGGACGTTTGTTATTGACATGACTTCAATTAAAGATGCTGATGGAAGCAAAAGATTGGAAGGGCATTTGAGTTCTCCAGACTTTTTTGATGTTGGAAAATACCCGACGTCTACATTTGTAATTACCAGCATAGAAGAGGCAAATGGAAAATTAGCAGTAACAGGAAATTTAACCCTTAAAGATGTGACAAAAAGCATTACAATTCCTGCATCTATTGCTGAGGTTAGTGGTTTGATTACTTTTAAAAGTGAAACTTTTAAAATAAACAGAGCAGATTTCAATGTTAAGTATGGATCTAAATCGTTCTTTGCGAATCTAAAAGACAAGTTTATCAACGATATAATGCAAATTTCTTTTGAAGTAAAAGAAGAGAAATAGGAATACCATCGCTTTAAAAAAACAAGCCCCAAAACATTTTTGTTTTGGGGCTTGTTTTTTATAAAAGAATCGCCGTAGAGTTTTTGATTTCTCCAATCGTAAAGATACTATGAGTGCTTCCAATGTGCTTTAGAGCGGTTAATTTGGTCAGCATAAAATCTCTATAGGCTTCCATGTCTTTTACATGGATTTTTAAAATATAGTCGTAATCTCCACTTACATGAAAACACTCTGAGACTTCGTCTAGTTTTATGATTTCTCTTTCAAAGGTGGTCACATACTCTTTTGCATGTTGAATCAATTTGATGTGGCAAAAAACCAAAAATGATTTATCGATTTTGTTTTTATGAATTAGCGCCACATATTGTTTGATGACCTGAGCTTTTTCTAATTTTTTAATGCGTTCATAAACGGCTGTTACAGATAGATTTAATTGCAAAGACAGCTTTTTTGTGGTTTGTTTGCTATCGTTTTGCAGTAAATTGATGAGTTTTTTGTCAATGTTGTCTAGTTGCATGCTGAAAATATTTCTAAAAAAATAAAGATATGTTGATTTTAAAGTTTTTAAAACTGATATAATGCTCAAATATAGAAAATAAATCTATATAAGTTTGTTTTGATTGATTATTAGTCTATGTTTTTGTTCTTTTGCGTGATAAAACTACAATTATGAAATTCAAACCAGCAGACAATATCCAAGATTTACAGTACTTCGGGGAATTTGGAGGTGTAAACCCATCCATTTCAGATTCATCAACCTATACCTTTTTATCGGCAAAAACAATGTTCGATACCTTTGAAGGAAATGCAGACGGTTGTTATTTGTATTCTCGTCATACATCGCCAAGTAACTTGTATTTAGGAGAGGCTTTAGCGGCAATGGAAGGAACAGAGACTGCCAATGTTGCAGCTTCCGGAATGGGAGCTATTACACCTGTATTATTGCAGTTGTGTGGTGCAGGAGATCATATTGTATCGAGTAGAACTATTTATGGAGGTACGTACGCCTTTTTAAAGAACTTTACGCCCCGATTAAACATTCAAACAACCTTTGTAGACATTACCAAATTAGCCATCGTAGAAGCAGCAATTACAAAAAACACAAAAGTGTTGTACTGTGAGTCCGTTAGTAATCCTTTATTAGAGGTTGCAGATATCAAAGGTTTGGCTGCCTTGGCAAAAAAACACAACCTAAAATTGGTGGTAGACAATACCTTTTCTCCACTATCAATTTCTCCAGTAAAATTAGGAGCAGACATTGTGGTACACAGTTTGACAAAATTCATCAATGGTTCTTCAGATACTGTTGGAGGTGTGGTTTGTGGAACACAAGAATTTATAGATTCTTTAAAAAGTGTCAATGATGGAGCAAGTATGTTATTGGGTTCTACCATGGACAGTTTGCGAGCGGCATCTGTTTTAAAGAATATGAGAACCTTGCATATTAGAATGAAACAACACAGTTTAAATGCAAGCTATTTGGCAACTAAATTTGAGGCTGATGGATTGAAAACGGTCTATCCAGGATTGGAATCACATCCTTCTCATACCTTGTTCAAATCGATGTGGAATGAAGAATATGGCTTTGGAGGAATGTTAACGATTGATGTTGGATCCATAGAAAAAGCTAATGAATTGATGGAGTTAATGCAACACAAAAACTTAGGATATTTAGCCGTGAGTTTAGGTTTTTATAAAACTTTATTTTCTGCTCCGGGAAGTTCTACATCTTCAGAGATGTCTGAAGAAGAGCAACGAGAAATGGGCTTGTCTGACGGATTGATTCGTTTTTCTATCGGATTGGACAATGACATTAGAAGAACCTATCAGATGATGAAAGCATGTATGAAGGAAGTAGGTATTTTATAACGGCACTTTTTCAAAAGAAAAATAAAAAGCTTGAAGATCTCTTCAAGCTTTTTTTCGTTTGCGTACTATCTACTAAAATCGTAACATTACACAGCAAAAAAAGACACGATGCAAGACGATACAAATAGTGCTGAAATACAAGTTGGCAATCAAAAAATTAATGAGAATAAAGAATTGAATATTTGGGAATCGATGATTCCTGTGTTAATTTTAATGGGCTTGTTGGCGTATAACATTTTCTTTAAAGATGGAGAATGGTTTGGAGAATATTCCAATCACTATATTTTACTAATGGGAGGTGCAATAGCAGCTATTATTGGTTTTAAAAATAAAGTTCCGATGGGCATAATGCTCTCAGAAATATGGGAAAATTGGAAAAGTATTTTTATCCCTATTATGATTTTGTTTTTGGTAGGTGCATTGGCAGGAACTTGGTTGGTCAGCGGAATTATACCTGTAATGGTGTATTATGGATTGCAAGTATTAAGTCCTGCAATATTTTTGCCAGCATCTGTAATTATTGCAGCAATTATCTCTATTGCTACAGGAAGTTCTTGGACCACTTCGGCAACCGTTGGTATTGCACTTATTGGTATTGGAAGTGCCTTAGGAATTCCGACAGGAATGATTGCAGGAGCCGTAATTTCTGGTGCTTATTTTGGTGATAAAATGTCGCCTTTGAGCGACACTACAAATTTAGCACCTGCCATGGCAGGAACGGATTTGTTTACGCATATAAAATACATGGCCTACACAACAGTACCAACCATTATCATTACCTTGATTGTTTTTATGATTTTAAGTACAACGATTGATACAACAGGATCTGCTGATATAAGTGATTTGTTAAAAACAATTAGTACAACCTTTTATATTTCTCCTTGGTTGTTTGTTGTTCCGGGAGTTGTGGTTGGAATGATTTTGTTAAAAACAAAACCATTAGTTGCATTAGGTGTTGGCGTAGTTTTAGCCGCGATTTTTGCGTTTATTTTTCAATCAGAAGTATTACAAAGCATATCGACATCAAGCTTTCAATCGATTGTAAATGCGATTTTTATAGACACAGAAATTCAAACAGATAACGATAAATTGACAAAATTATTCAGTTCTGGAGGGATCAAAGGAATGTTATGGACCATCTTTTTAATTATCTCTGCAATGGTTTTTGGGGGGGTTATGGACGCTATTGGTGCCTTGGCCAAAATAACAAAGGAATTATTAAAGATGGCAAGCTCTGTTTTTGGATTGTTCGCAACTACCGTAGTGAGTTGTTTTGGATTGAATGTAGTAGCATCAGATCAGTATTTAGCGATTGTAATTCCAGGAAAAATGTTTAAGCAAGCGTTTGAAGATAAAGACTTGGCTCCAGAAAATTTAAGTAGAACCCTAGAAGATGCAGGTACCGTAACGTCGGTGTTGATTCCTTGGAACACTTGTGGAGCGTATCAATCAAGTGTGTTGGGAGTTGGAGTTGGAGAATATGCGGTGTTTGCGGTGTTTAATTATTTAAGTCCGTTTATGACCTTGCTATTCGCCGCTTTCAATATCAAAATAAGACAATTGGTGAAAAAATAAACACGCTTTCTACTTTGGATAGCTATCCGACGAAAGGATGGGAATCAGCGTTTAAATAAACCAATTCCAAACCAATCCGAAGCGAACTGTGAAATCTCTGTACGGGTAATTGGGCGCCGAAAAATAATTCTTTTTTGTGAAGTCAGAAGTTACATTGTCAATCTTAAAATAAATACGCGTTCTTCGAATTTGTGCATTTATAAAGAAATCTACCGTTGGGTACCCAATCTCTGTTGTGCTTTGCAATCTAAATTCATTTAATAAGGGATCAAATGCATGTGCGTTGTACTTAGAAAAGTATTTAAAGGTAATTCCGGTTTGCAAAAACAACGGGTTTCCTTTAAATAAAAAGGAAGAATAATACAGCGTGTTTCTTGTTACAAAATTGGGCACCTTGAATACAGCACTTCCCGTACTTACTTTTTGAAACAAGAAGGTATTATTCAATGCAAATTTTCCAAGGGTGAATTCGTTGCTCGCTTTTATTTTTAAATAGGTAATGTTTTCTGTAGCTTGTTGTGGTTTAGAATCTGTATCAAAATAGGTATAGTTTTCTATATTGGTGATGTCTGCGGCAGCATGTATCCATTTTGTATCAATACCAACATGAATGTTTCGAGTGTTTGTATTTTTAAAATTACTGTTCTGCCAGTTGTACTTGTTATAAGCACTTTGAAAAAGAAGGGTGTTAAAATTTGGAGATTTCGAGTTGAGAGAAATACTCCCTTTTACAGCAAATAAACTGTCTTTTTGATATCTAGCTTCACTATGGATAGAACTGCCAGATAAGCGTCCTGTTCCTGGAGAAATATGTATCTTGGTCGTTAGCTGAAAATTTTTGATTGTCGCTTTCCAATCTGCACCAAAAGAAACAGCAGTGCCTTTTAATTTCGGATTGGTAATTACAGTTGTATTGGTGTTTAGAATGGCATTATATCCGTAGCTATAATTCGTGATATTCGATTGTACTCTAAAAGTTCCCAATACATATCTTGAGTTGAATTCTAAGAACAGTTGATTGTGTATAAATCGGTTTTCTACTTTTTCAGAAATGTCAGCACCCGCACTTGTTGCCCCAAAGAAATTGCTATTTATGGTTGTTTGGTTGAATTCATAGAATTTAAGTTCATTCGTAAATACATGTCCAATTTTTAAATTTGTAAACTGTTTTCGAATACTATCTTTTGATGAGAAAAGTTTATAATCATGTTCAAAATGAAACCGACTCCCTTCTAGTTTAGTGTCTGTTCCTTCTAAATTCACATCCAATCTTCCTCGGTCAGTGAAATTAGAGTCGTCAGCAATGAAATTAGCCAAAGAACTTGTTGTCAATCCGCCATTTTCAGTATTGAATAAATCTTGTGAGCTGAGGTGTCCTCTTAAAAAATAGCGTTCATTTTTTGTATTGTAACTAAATACGGTTCTGAAATTCACGTGACTTGCCAAAGAGTTTCTATAACTTCCTAAGGAACGCAATCCTTTATAGGCAATGGCAACATTAAATCGTCTTGAAAAATTAAGGGTAAATAATGTTTCCAAAACCTGACCTTGCTCTATACCTGTTTTGTATAGTATTTCTGTAGTTGGAGTAGGAACTTCATAATAATTAATATCCTCTGTAGCCAAATAATTAAAATGCTTTGCCCGCATTCCAATACTTGGGAACAATGTGGGTTTATTGAAATGATAGCCCAATCTGTTAAAGGTTTGTCCTTGATTTTGAAATGCTAACAACTCAAAATTATCTTTTCGTAAAAAATTGTACTTGTATTCTTTTAAAATAGTTAACGTAGTATCAATATAGGTCGTGTCTTTTTTAAAATAAATAACTTTATAATCGGTGTATTTTGTTGTGCCACTAAGTTTTATAATCGTTAGTTTCTTTGATATAGAATCGCTAGAATCTAACAGAAGTTGCTCTCTGTTTTTTAAAAAGTTTTCTTTACTCATTTTTGTTTTTCTTTGAGAAAACAGCAAGTGGTTCCCAAGGAAGGAACAGCAAAGAATTAAAAATAAAAGTTTCTTCATCTAAAAAAATTAGTACAACAAATGTAAAATATTTAAACGGAAATAAGGGTGAATACATCCAATGAAAAATGTTACTTTGTAATCATGTTAAAATTGAATTATAGCGGCTGTGTTTTAGAAGCAGGAACTGACGAAGCAGGAAGAGGCTGTTTGTCTGGTCCTGTAGTTGCGGCAGCGGTTATTTTACCTAAAGACTTTGAACATCCTTTTTTAAATGATTCAAAACAATTGACAGAAAAACAACGCGAATTGCTAAGACCTTTTATAGAGGAACATGCCATCGTTTTTGGGGTTTCGTTTGTAGATCAAACAGAAGTTGATGCTATGAATGTTTTACAAGCTTCAATTGTAGGCATGCATCGAGCTATTGAGCAGTTACATCCAATACCAGAATTTATCATTGTTGATGGAAATAAATTCAGACCTTTTAAAGAAGTTTCACATAAAACGATTGTAAAAGGCGATGCGAAATTCATGAGTATTGCAGCAGCTTCTGTACTGGCAAAAACCTATCGAGATGCGTATATGGAAAAGATTCATCAAGAATTTCCGATGTATAATTGGAAACAAAACAAAGGCTATCCAACCCGACAACATCGAGATGCCATTCGAGAGTTTGGTATTACAAAACACCACAGAAAAACCTTTAGACTACTTCCAGATCAGCTTAAATTAAAATTGTAAAATTCGTCCGAAATCAATAAAACTTCAGTTACTTTAGCAATCTTAATTTTACCAAATGATCAAAAGAACTAGAGCAGAAATTTCAAAATGCATCATTCATAAAGTCGCTAATAAATACAATAGCGGAAGCAATTCCTTTTCAGAAAATACGATTCGTTTTGACGAAGATAGCTACCAGCTGATGTTGCCTTTTTTATTAAAGCCTTTTGCAAATAGCACGCAGAGTTTCCGCTTTAGTCATCATGCAGATGTTCGTTTAAATGAAATGAATAGTTATACGTCTGCGGTGTTTAAAGATGAAGAAACCTTTATAGAGAATTCAAAAAACATTGTAAATCACTTGTATGAGCAATCGAATTCTGCTCAAATAAAAAAAGGAGATGTGATTGTGGTGCTTATTGAAGGCATTGAATATAAAGATGTGTTGACAGAAGCCATTGGTGTTTTTAAGGTAGAGAATAAAATAGATTTTTTTCAAACCTATTTAGAAGATGGTAGTTTTGATGTTGCAGTCCAACAAGGAATTAGCACCAAAAGAATTGACAAAGGCTGTTTGATTTTAAATACTACGGATGCAGAAGGAACGGTGGTTTTAAGTGTCGATAATAACAATTATGATGCGCAATATTGGATAAAAAACTTTTTAAGTGTAAAATTTGCAGACGATAAAAATCAGCATACACAAAGTTATTTAGAACTGTGTAAAGAGTTTTCTGAAGAGGTGATAAAGCCAGAATTTGGAAAACAAGAGCAGAGTCAGTTTTTAGCAAATACCGTAGACTATTTTAAAGAAAATGAGATGGTAAGTATTGAAGCGTTTAAAGACGAGCTTTTTGAAGAAGACAAACATAAAGGGATGTTTGACGATTATAAAAAACATTTTGAAACCTTGAACGAAGTCTTGATTAGAAATAATTTTGAGGTTTCTGATGTGGTATTGAAAAAGGAAAAGAAAAAAATAAAAACAACCATTAAACTAGATACCCACATCGAAATCAAATTAGATATTGATGTGCCAGATGCAGCTTCAGAATATTTAGAAAGGGGCTATGATGAAGAAAAGAAAATGAAGTATTACAAAGTGTATTTTAACGAAGAAAAATAGCGAGTTATTCGTTATCTGTAACAAACGCTTCCACTTCAAACAGCGCTTTAAAGTGTTTTAGAATTTTTTGCTTTACTTCGTCTAACGGAATCTTTTTACCCAATTCAGCCTCCATAGAAGTGACCGCTTTTCCGCGAATTCCACAGGGAATAATATGATCAAAATACCCTAAGTCTGGAGTTGCATTCAGTGCAAAACCATGCATGGTTACCCAACGACTCGTGCGAATTCCCATGGCGCAAATTTTTCGAGCAAATGGCGTTCCAACGCCTAACCAAACACCTGTTTCTCCATCGCTTCGTTCGCCTTTCAATCCATATTCAGCAATTGTTTTAATAATCACTTCTTCTAACAATCGCAAGTATTTATGAATGTCAGTAAAGAAGTTTTCCAAATCTAAAATAGGGTAGCCAACAATTTGCCCAGGACCATGATAGGTAATGTCACCACCTCTATTGATTGTATAGAAGGTAGCTTCCTTTTCTTTCAATTGCGCTTCGTTTAAAAGCAAATTACTAGCGTCTCCACTTTTTCCAAGAGTATATACGTGAGGATGTTCCACAAATAAAAAGTGATTTGGAGTGGTGGTGTTCTTTTCATTTCTGCGATTGTCAATTTTAAGTGCTACAATTTCTTGTAGTTTTTTTGTTTGATAATCCCAAGTGTCTTTATAATCTTTGACTCCTAAGTCTTTAAGTTGGACAGTTTTATTCATAATTGTAGGAAGCAAAGATAAATATTTAATTATATTTGTTTGCGAACAAACTCTTCTATCTTTTGATACCTTAATTTATGAAAATAAAAACACATATACCTCTGTTGATACTGGCTTGTTTTTTTATGACAATATCTGTTGTTGGACAAGATATTTGGAGAAAAGTATCCAATACACACTCTTTTGTAACTTCAGAATTGGCATTTAGAAAAGCAGCCCCATCAAATTTTGAACTCTATGCAACTGATGTGAAATTATTGCAGACAGCGTTGCTTTACGCGCCACCTAGAACGTTAAAAAGCGCTACTAGTGTTGTCATAAAGTTGCCTACGCCTATGGGAGTTCAGCGGTTTTTGGTAAAAGAAGCTTCCGTTTTTTCTGATGAATTGGCGGCTAAATTTCCCCATATAAAATCATATGTTGGTGTTGGCTTGGACGATCCTACAGCAGTGGCACGTTTTAGTAAATCTGTTAAAGGATTTCATGCCATGATATCCTCAGGAAATTACCCCATGTATTTGATAGATCCTTATACAAAAGACACGCATACATCGATTGCCTATTTTAAGAAAAATGGAACAAAAAGTGATTTTGAATGTTTGGTTTCCGAAAGTAAAAAATCATTGAACAATACAACAGCTTCTAGTATGATGAGTGACGGAAAATTACGAACCTATCGATTGGCATTAATCGCCACAGGTGAATATTCACAATTTCATTTGACAGGAAGTACAGCGATTACAGATGCTGATAAAAAAGCAGAGGTGTTGGCTGCGATGAACACAACGATGACTCGTGTAAATGGTATTTTTGAAAGAGACCTAGGAGTAACTATGGAGATTGTTAGCAACAACACCAGTCTTATTTTTTTAGATACAGCTACAGATAATCTTACTGATGATGATGCAGACTCTTTGATAAGCGAATCACAGACCTTATGTGATGCAACTATTGGGACTTCAAATTATGATATTGGTCACGCCTTTAGTACTGGAGCTGGTGGTTTGGCTAGTTTGGGAGTGGTGTGTGTGGTTGGACAAAAAGCGTTGGGAGTTACAGGTTCTAGTAACCCAGTAGGAGATACTTTTGATATTGATTATGTAGCACATGAAATGGGACATCAATTTGGGGCAAATCATACACAAAATAATGCTTGTCAGAGGAATGGTGCTACCGCAGTAGAACCAGGAAGCGCTTCCACCATAATGGGCTATGCGGGTATTTGTTCGCCAAATGTGCAGATGAATAGTGATGCTTACTTTCATGCTGTGAGCATTGCAGAAATGTGGAGTTCTGTGACAACAACGGCAACCTGTGCGGTTGAAACGGCCACAAATAATGCGACTCCTCTAGTAAATGCAGGTACTGATTTTGTCATTCCAAAAGCAACAGCTTTTGTGCTAAAAGGAAGTGCTACGGATGCAGATACAGGAAATAGTTTGACTTATAATTGGGAACAAATAGACGCTGAAATTGCCGAAATGTCGCCTTCACTTACAAGTACAGAAGGTCCGGCATTTAGATCCTTGCCTTCATCTACATCGCCAAATAGATATATGCCTGCAATAGCAACTGTTTTATCTGGATATACGGCCTCTACTTGGGAAGTTATTTCTACAGTGGCAAGAGTTTATAATTTTTCTTTGACCGTTAGAGACAATGTAGCAAGTGGAGGTGCAACAGGAAGAGATGATGTGATAATTAGAGCAGATGTAAATTCTGGACCTTTTAAAGTAACTTCACAAGGGTTGGCAGTTTCTTTAAATGGAAACTCTACACAGACCATTGCTTGGGATGTTGCAAATACGGATGGAGTATCTGTAAATTGTACACATGTTACTATTTTATTGTCGACAGATGGAGGATTGACCTATCCAAATGTATTACTGGCAAATACGCCAAATGATGGGACAGAAGATGTAACCCTTACAAATACAACGACAACGAAAGCCAGAATTAAGGTTGAAGCTGTTAATAATATTTTTTATGCAGTGAATACAACTAATTTTTCCATTGATGTAGTTGTCAGTGTAGATGAATTTTCATTTGCTAATTTTAAGATATATCCAAATCCGTCAAAAGGAAAAATAACAATAAGTTTTGACGTTGTTTCTACAGATAAAGTAACGGTTCAGCTGGTTGATTTGTTAGGAAGATTGGTTGATGAAAGGGTGTATGTAAATACGGCAACTACTTTCTCAGAAGAGATCAATTACGACAACGTAACAAGTGGCTTGTACTTGCTACACATTAAAAATGGTGTAAAAAAGAGCACTAAAAAATTGATTATTAATTAAATCTATTATTTTTGTCTTGTTAAATTTTTAAGATGTCTATAGAAGTTTCTGCTGTTTCAAAAATGTATGCCCATCAAAAGGCATTGAATGCTGTTTCCTTTACAGTAGATAAAGGTTCTGTGGTTGGATTTTTAGGGCCAAATGGCGCAGGGAAATCTACCTTAATGAAAATCATAACAGGCTATATCCATCCTACAGAAGGAACGGTTTTGGTTAACGGAATAAACGTGTTAGAAAACCCAATTGAAGCTCAAAAAAACATTGGTTATTTACCAGAACACAACCCGTTGTATGCAGAAATGTATGTCAAAGAATATCTGAAATTTCAGGCCGATTTGTACAAGGTGTCAAAAGATTCAGTTGCTGAGGTGATTGAAAAAGTGGGCTTGCTTCCAGAGGCACACAAAAAAATAATCCAATTATCAAAAGGATACCAACAACGAGTCGGATTGGCAGCAGCCTTATTACACAATCCAGAAGTGTTAATTTTAGACGAACCCACAACAGGTTTGGATCCTAATCAATTGGTAGAAATTAGAGCGTTGATCAAAGAGATTGGTAAAGAAAAAACTGTATTGTTTTCTACACATATTTTACAAGAGGTAGAAGCGGTTTGTGATCGTGTAATTATTATTAAAGAAGGAGCGCTTGTTCTTGATACCCCGATGAATGAAATCAAACTGCATCAAAATCAGGTAATAGAAGTAACCTTTGATTATAAAATAGAAGTACAATTTATTAAGAAATTACCTTATTTAGACGCCTATAAAAACAACTATGATACAACCTGGCTTTTAACGTTTAAAACCACTGAAGATATGCGAGCTGTTGTGTTTGATTTCGCAAAAGAAAATGGCTTGAAAATTCTAGAATTGAACACAAAAAATCAGCAATTAGAAGAGTTGTTTAGAGCGCATACCCGTTGAAATTTGTAGTCTAAAAGAGTTTTAATGCTCGCGCTTTAAGACTAAAAAATGTGAGTCCATTACATTTCCTGTAAAAATATAATCTCCAAATGGTGCTGCTACGGTTGCTCCAGACATGTTGCTGCCATCTTCCGTATAGATATGTTCAATAACATAGTCACCTTTTCCTTTATAGGTGATTTTTATAATTTCTGAGGGAGAGGTTTCCTTTTTTCCTTGGGCGTATGCTTTAAATTGTAAAAGATTAGGGTGTCCGCCAATCCAGAGGTTTCCTTCTGTGTCAATTTCAATATTATCGACGCCAAAGCCACAGGGAATGTCTTCTATAAAATCGAGTGATCCATCGTTGTTTTTCGAATACACTTTGACCAAAAATCCACGGGGCGATGCAACAAATAAGAGATTTCGCTTTGCATCAAAATTGATGCCATTTGCATAGGCAATTCCACCGGCAACTTCTGTATAGTTTTTGCCGTCAAAATACACCACATTTGAAATAGAACGTCCTCCATATTCTTCAAAAAAAAGTCCAATACCTTCTGTATATCGATGATCATTTGTAAAATAAAATCGATTTTCATCTAGTAAAACAATATCGTTGGGGCTAATCATAGCAGAATCTGTCAATGTTTTTTTATATGCCAAGCTATCACCATGGAGTGTAAATACTTCGATAGTACTTCCTTTAGGCGTATGGTTGATTGCCATTACAGTGTACGTACTGTCGGTTTTTAGCATCGAAATTCCGTGAGGAGCAAATGATGTTGGAAAGTTAGCAGTAAGAAGTGTTGTTTTAAAATCGGTGTTTTTTAGATCCATAAAATAGAGGCCGCCAAATTCTTCTTCGGTAGGAGGGAGTCCATTTCTACTGGTCGCAGAAACCAAGGAAAAGCTATCTAGTATACTTAGAGTAATGTCTTCGGCGCCTTTTATAGGTATTTTTTTAAAAATCGTTCCATCAAATTGGTTGTCTACAGTTCTAAAAAAACCAGTAGTTATAAGAATGTTAGCAATAAAAAGAAGAAGGATGATTCCTAGAAGTACTGCAATTTGTTTGAGTTTTTTCATGACTTGTGTTCTTGTTTATCAAGTTGTAAGATACTAAAAAGACTTAATTCAATTTAAAGGCAATTTGTTCCTTTTCTAAGGTACTTAGTAGTTCGTTGCTAATTTGTATTTTGGTGTTTCTACTCGGTACATTCAGTTCAATTTTTTCTTTGCCGTCCCAAACCGTAAAAAGAAGCTGCTGTTTTCCTGCATTGGTAGTAAATAGGTGCTGCAAGTCTTTGATTTTATTTTCGGTAATTTCTTGTAGCGGAATTTGAATGGTGATTTTTTTACACATCACATCCATCAAGTCATGCAGCAATTTAAAATCGGTAAACTGCAATCTTGGGTCGCCCTTAATCCCTTCTTTATTGGTCCAGCCACCTTTGATGGTTGTTTTTATAAACAGAAAAGAATTGGGGACTAAAAAGTGCTTGAATTTTAAATAATCTTCTCCAAAAATTCGAAATTCATAGCTCTCATTATAGTCCTCAACAAAAAAGGAAGCCCAACCTTTTCCAGCTTTAGAAATTCGGTGTTGTACGTCTGTTACAATGCCTGCAAAAGACAAATTCATGCCTACAAACTTTTTCAAATCCTCTTTAAAATAGGCCAACGTAGCGTTACAGAATTTTAATTCGTTTTTAAAATCATCTAAAGGATGTGCAGAGATGTATATGCCCACCACTTCTTTTTCTTTTCCAAGCAATTCCATGGTTCCCCAAGTTTCACAATCAGGAATTATCGGTTCTGGAAGCTGTATGTCCGAAGCCTCGCCAAACAAAGAAACCTGAGAAGAATTTTGACTATCTTGATATTTGTTTCCATAGCGCAACGCCTTTTCTATAAAGGTTTGTCCTTTCTCATCCAATACATAATATTGCGCTCTGTGTGTGTCTGTAAAAGAATCAAAACCACCTGCTAAAATCAATCCGTCAAAGGCTTTTTTATTGGCAACACGCAAGTCTACACGTTTGGCAATGTCAAAAATTGACAAGAAATTTCCATTCTCTTTTCGTTCTGCAATAATGGCTTTTACGGCAGAACTTCCCACGCCTTTAATCGCCGCCATTCCAAAGCGAATGGCGCCTTCTTTGTTTACGGAAAACTTAGAATAGGATTCATTTACATCGGGGCCTAAAACAGTCAGTCCTGCACGCTTGCATTCTTCCATAAAGAACGAAACTTGTTTGATGTCGTTCATATTATTAGACAATACAGATGCCATATATTCTGCAGGATAATGTGCTTTTAAATAGGCCGTTTGGTAGGCGATCCATGCATAACACGTAGAGTGAGATTTGTTGAATGCGTAGGCAGCAAAGGCCTCCCAGTCAGTCCATATTTTTTCGAGTTTTTGCTCGTCATGTCCTTTTTCACTTGCTTGTTTGATGAATTTTGGTTTCATCTTTGCTAAGACGGAAATTTGCTTTTTCCCCATGGCTTTACGCAATACATCGGCTTCACCTTTGGTGAAATCTGCCAACAATTGTGAAAGGAGCATTACCTGCTCTTGATAAACGGTAATCCCGTAGGTTTCTTTTAAATAGCCTTCCATAATTGGTAGGTCATACTCAATCGCTTCATCGCCATGTTTTCTTCGGATAAAAGAAGGAATGTATTCAATCGGTCCCGGCCTGTACAAGGCATTCATGGCAATTAAATCGGCAAAAACAGTCGGTTTTAACTCGCGCATGTATTTCTGCATTCCGGCAGATTCATATTGAAAAATCCCTACCGTTTCTCCACGTTGAAAAAGTTCATAGGTCTTTTCATCATCGAGCGGAAAATTTTCTGGATCTAAGCTGATGCCTTTACGTGCTTTTACAATTTTTACGGTGTCTTTAATTAGCGTCAAGGTTTTCAGTCCCAAGAAATCCATTTTTAGCAAACCAGCGCTTTCTACTACCGAGTTGTCAAATTGGGTTACGTACATGTTGGAATCTTTTGCCAATGCCACAGGAACGTAATTGGTAATATCACCCGGAGTAATGATTACTCCACAGGCATGTGTTCCTACATTTCTTACTGAGCCTTCTAAAATACGTGCTTTGTTAATAGTTTCTGCACTTAGATCGTTTCCTTCAGATAATTTTTTGAGCTCATTGACCAATTCTATTTCTTCGGATCGCAACTTCGATTTCAATTCCTTGTCACTCAAAGAAAAAATCTTTTTGAGTTTCATTCCCGGAATTAACTTGGCAATTCGATCGGCTTCAAACAACGGTAAATCTAAAACTCTGGCAGTATCTCGAATCGAAGATTTCGCTGCCATGGTTCCGTAGGTAATAATCTGTGCTACTTGATTGGAACCGTATTTCTGAATTACATAATCGAGTACTTTTCCACGTCCTTCATCATCAAAATCAATATCAATATCGGGCATGGAAACACGCTCAGGATTTAAGAACCGCTCAAAAAGTAAGTCGTATTTAATCGGATCTAAATTGGTAATCCACAAACAATAGGCAACCACAGATCCTGCGGCAGAACCACGTCCGGGCCCTACAGAAACGCCCATTTTTCGGGCTTCTCTAATAAAATCTTCTACAATTAAGAAGTATCCAGGGTAACCAGTTTTTTCAATAACTTCCAATTCAAAATCAATCCGCTCTTTAATTTCGTCGGTGATTTCTGGATATCTTTTTTTGGCGCCCTCATAGGCTAAGTGACTCAAATAATTGTTCTCGCCACGTTTTTGGTCGTCTTCTAAATCTTTGGCATCTTGAAATTTTTCTGGAATATCAAAAGCAGGCAATAAGACATCTCTTGCCAGTGAATAAATTTCTATTTTATCAACAATTTCTTGAATGTTGGAAATTGATTCTGGAAGGTCGATAAACAATTTCTTCATCTCTTCAGACGACTTGAAATAGTATTCGTCATTCGGCAATCCATAGCGATATCCACGTCCACGTCCTATTGGAGTGGCTTGTTTTTCGCCATCTTTTACACACAATAAAATATCATGTGCATTTGCATCTTCTTTGTTTAGGTAAAACGTATTGTTAGAAGCAATGGTTTTGATGCTGTGTTTTTTTGCAAATTTTAATAAGGTCTCATTCGCTATTTTTTCATCTTCTTGTCCATGGCGCATCAACTCAATGTAAAGATCGTCTTCAAATTCTTGTTTCCACCAAAGCAAGGCCTCTTCAGCTTGTTTTTCGCCAATATTTAGGATTTTACTAGGTACTTCTCCGTATAAATTTCCTGTCAATACAATGATGTCTTCTTTGTATTTTTTGATCACTTCTCGGTCAATTCTTGGCACGTAATAAAAGCCATCAATAAAAGCAGTGGATGACATTTTTGCCAAATTGTGATAACCATTCTTGTTTTTTGCCAACAAGACAACTTGATAACCGTTGTCTTTTTTTGTTTTGTCAGTATGATTTTCGCACACATTAAACTCGCAACCAACAATGGGTTTTAAGGTTGTTTCTTGTGGCGTTTCTCCTTTTTCTTCTGCTTCTTTATTGGCAGTTTCGGCATGCTTGTTATGGATTAAAATTTCTTTTACAAAATGAAAAGCAGCCATCATATTTGCCGTATCTGTTAAGGCAATTGCAGACATATTGTCTTTGGCAGCAGCCTTTACCAAATTACCAATTTGTATGGTAGATTGTAGTACGGAAAACTGTGTATGATTGTGTAAATGCGCAAAGCGAACATCTTTTAATGCCGCGGTATTTTCATCAGAAACTAAGGTGTCTTCAGACTCTTTTTTAGATTCGAAGCGCTTTCTGATCTTCTCACTTTCCTTTTTCAGGTTGATGTGTTTTAGTCCAATAACCTGAATTGGCTTTGGGTTTGTTTCTGAAAAATTTTGAAAATAATCATCATCAGCATCCAATTGTTCTTGGGTAAATTCTCGCAAACGAATCAACTCCAAAAAACAACGTGTGGTTGCCTCAACATCTGCCGTGGCATTATGTGCATCTCCAAAACCACTTCCAAATAAATGCGTGTGCAACTCGATCAATGTTGGTAGCTTGAATTTCCCATAACGCCCACCTGGAATTTGGCATAGAGCCGCTGTTTTTTCCGTACAGGTATCTAATAACGGAAGTGTGGTCAAGTTGTTTTCAATTCCCAATCGATGGAATTCACACCCCATAATATTGATGTCAAAGCCCACATTTTGCCCAACAATGAAGTTGGTTTTCCCCAAAGCTTCATTGAACAGCTCCAAACTTTCTGCTAGTAAAATCCCTTGTTCTTGCGCTAATTCTGTAGAGATACCGTGAATTCGCTCTGCATCATAGGGAATGTTAAAACCGTCTGTTTGAATCAAAAAGTCGTTGTGTTCTACAATGTTTCCTAAGTCGTCATGCAGTTGCCATGCAATTTGGATGCACCTCGGCCAATTGTCGGTGTCGGTAATTGGAGCATTCCAACTTTTAGGTAATCCAGTCGTTTCGGTATCAAAAATTAAGTACATAAAAGTATTGTTTTCTACTAAAAATTAGGAGGCTTAAAAGTAGTTAAAACTCAGCAAATAATTTGGATGAGTTGGGCTAGATTTATCAACAAAAAATTAATTTAATAAAGTTGTAACATTTTTGTAAATTAGCATACATATAATCAACGTTTATTAAAATAAAAGCACTCAAAATGAAAAAATTAGTATTAGTAATAGTCGCCGTTATTGGAAGCTTAACTTTGCATGCGCAAACAGTTGATGAAATTTTAACTGCCTACTTTGAAAATATTGGTGGTGAAGAGAATTTTAGAAAAATCAAAGGAGTTAAAATGACCGCAAAAGTAAATCAACAAGGAATGGAAATTCCTTTAGAGATTATTCAGATGTCAAATGGAAAACAAATGACAGTTGTTAACTTTCAAGGAAAGGAAATTAAACAAGGGGTTTTTGATGGAGAGACCTTGTGGAGTCATAACTTTATGACTATGAAAGCAGAAAAAAGCGATGCAGAAGCTACCGCTAATATGAAGTTGGAAGCAAACGATTTTCCAGATCCATTTCTTGATTATAAGAAAAAAGGGTATACTGTTGAGCTGCTGGGGAAAGAAACGATTGATGGAGCAGAAACGTTTAAAATTAAACTGACAAAAAAACCCGTAACGATTGATGGTAAAAAAGAAGCCAATGTGAGTTTTTACTTTTTTGATACTGAAAATTATGTACCAATAGCTGTGCAAACTGAAATTAAATCAGGCCCAGGAAAAGGAATGATCTCCGTGATTACAATGAGCGATTACCAAGAGGTTGAAGGAATGTATTTTCCTTTTTCAATGACTCAAGGAGTTAAAGGACGGCCAGGAGGACAACCAATAACAATTACAAAGATTGAGTTGAATCCTAAAGTTGAAGACAGTCTTTTTACATTTCCAAAAGAAGCTCCTGCAGCCAAAAAACAATAAAATTATTTCAACAAATCCTCAAAAATAATTTTGAGGATTTTTTTAATGAATCAAATCTGTACTACAATGAAAAAATCACTTTTTTTAGCAATATTACTATTGGAAGTTCTCTCTTTTAATGTAACTGCTCAGCAAAAAATTAAATTAAAAGGAAAACAGCTTTTTGGAGATATTTCTGCAAGGCACATTGGTCCAGCTTTAATGAGTGGAAGGATCAATGATTTAGAAAATCACCCTACTAATAACAGAATTATATACGCAGGTACAGCGGGAGGTGGCGTATGGAAATCTAATGATGGGGGAGTTACTTTTAATCCTATTTTTGATGACTATTGCCAATCTATTGGAGCGGTAGAGCTTGATCCTAATGATCCAGATAACACCATTTATGTAGGTACGGGTGAAACATGGACAAGAAATAGTATTTCTGTTGGAGATGGAATGTATAAATCTGTTGATGGCGGAGCAAACTGGGTTAAAATTGGTTTTGAAAAATCGGAACATATTGCCAATATTATAGTGAACCCTAAAAATTCAAAAGAAATTTATGTAGGTGTTTTAGGAGCTCTTTGGGGAGATAGCGAAGAGCGAGGTGTTTATAAAACCATTGATGGAGGAGCAACGTGGCATAAAATTTTATATACAAATCAAAAAACAGGATGCGCAGATTTAATAATGGATCCTGAAAATCCGAATATCTTGTATGCCTCGATGTGGGAATTTAGACGTACAGGTTGGTCTTTTGAATCTGGAGGAGAAAATAGTGCACTCTATAAATCTGTAGATGGAGGAGCAACATGGAATAAAATTCACAATGGTTTTCCAGAGGGTAAATTAGGTAGATTGGGGATTGCTGTAGCGCCTTCAGACTCTAATGTGTTGTATACTGTTATTGAGGCAGAAAAAAGTGAAAGAAAAGGATTGTATAGAAGTGACGATGCAGGAGCAAATTGGAAACAATTAAATAATGATTTTGGAATTACTGTACGTCCATTTTATTTTTCAAGAATAGTAGTAGACCCTAAAAATCCAAATGTAATTGTAAAAGGAGGTTTGAATGGGTCTATTTCAAGAGATGGAGGAAAAACATTTAGAGATTTAGGAAACATGCACAGTGATATTCATGATATTACTTTTGATATTTATGATTCTGACAGGATGTATGTGGGTACAGATGGGGGTGTATACCGTTCATTAAATGGAGGAACAACAATGGAAATTGTTGAAAACTTACCAATATCACAATTTTATCACATCAGTGTTGATGATGCTGAGCCGTATAATATTTATGGAGGACTACAAGATAATGGATCTTGGTATGGTCCTTCTTCTTCGGCTGGCGGAATACAAGCTAGAGATTGGAATTCTATTGGAGGAGGAGATGGGTTTAGAGTATTAAAACACCCTACTAAAAATATTATTTATTCAGAAATGCAAGGAGCTGCAAATGTTTGGCGCTATGATGTAGATCATAAAAGAATCAAGACGATTCAACCATTACCACAAAAAGGCTACCCTAAGTTACGCTTTAACTGGAATGCGCCGATGGCCGTAAGCGTACATCAGCCAGATCGATTCTATATGGGGAGTCAATTTTTACATAAGTCAGAAGACATGGGGGATACCTGGAAAATTATTTCTCCAGATTTGACAACTAACGACCCCAAAAAGCAAGATCAAGATAATTCAGGAGGCTTGTCAAAAGATAATTCTGGAGCAGAAAATCATACCACTATTTTTACAATTGTAGAATCTACATTAGACGAAAATGTAATTTGGGTGGGTACAGACGATGGAAATGTACAAGTAACTCAAAATGGTGGAAAAACTTGGACGAATACATCGATGAATATTTCAGGTTTGCCAAAGAACACATGGGTATATCATATTGAAGCAAGTATTTTTGATAAAGGTACCGCTTATGCTGTTTTTGATGGGCATACAATGAATGATATGAAGCCTTATGCTTATAAAACAACAGATTTTGGGTTGACTTGGAAAAGTATTATCTCTGATGATGTAGTTGGATTTGTGAGAAATATTCAGGAAGATTATGAGAATCCAGACTTGTTGTTTTTAGGAACAGAATTTGGATTATATATTACTATTGATGGTGGAGAAAACTGGAATAAATTCACCAACAATATGCCTTCTGTTGCTGTGCACTTCATTGATTTACAAAAACAAACAAATGATTTGGTAATGGGGACACATGGTAGGGGGATTATTATTATTGACGATATCTCGCCGCTAAGAGAAATAAATCAAGAGGTATTGAAAAAGAAAGTGCACTTTTTTAATTCATCACCAACGGTTATTTATGAAGAAGGAAGTTTTTCGGGTAGTTTTGGAGCAGAAACGCAATTTGTAGGGGCCAATCCAAGTAGGTCAGCACAAATAAAATACTACCTTAAAAAGCGTCATACTTTTGGTAAAATGAGCATGGAAATTCAAGATAAAAAAGGGCATGTAATTAGTGAGCTTAGTTCAGGAAAATCGAAAGGTATTAATATCGTGAATTGGAATTATAGGATGAAACAGCCTAAAGTAGCTAAAGGAAAAACATTTAGTTTTGGAGGGTTTACTTCTCCTTTAGTGGAAGCAGGTATTTACAATGTTGTCCTAAAGAAAGGAAAAGAAACATTTACACAGAAAATAGAACTTGTATATGATTCAAAATCTAACTTGAGTAAAGAAGATAGAGCGTTTAAGCATAAGACTACAATGAAAATGTATGATATGATGCAAGAATTGGCATATCTAGTATATGAATTAGATGCCATTTTGGTGGAGGGAGAAGAAGTAAAGAAAAAGAAATTAATAAAGAAACTTACCCAACTAAAAAAATCGTTGGTGATTACAACTGGAGATAATTATGTTGGTTCTGCTGAACCACAATTAAGAGAAAAAATGTCTGACTTATATAGTAAAATTGCTACCAGTTATGACAAGCCGTCAAATGCAGAATTAGAAAGCCTATCTTTAATCGATGAACGCTTTATGGCTGCTAAAAAAGAGTATGCAATAATAAAAAAGAAAGTAAAGTTTTTAGAAGCGTTGAAGTTAAAGACATTTGAGGAGTTTGTAAAATAATTGAAACAGTATTTTTAGGTATAATTAATACTGTATTAGTCTTTTATATTCGGAAAAGTTAGTACATTTGCACCCTTAATTAATAATCAAGGTCGAGAACCTTAAAAATTTAACAATTATGTCTGTAAAGATCAGATTACAAAGACACGGTAAAAAAGGCAAGCCATTCTATTGGATCGTTGCTGCCGATGCCCGTGCAAAAAGAGATGGTAAATTCTTAGAGAAATTAGGAACGTACAATCCAAATGTAAACCCAGCTATTATCGATTTAGATATTGATGGTGTTGTAACATGGTTACAAAACGGAGCACAACCAACAGATACTGCGAGAGCAATTTTATCTTACAAAGGTGCGATGTTAAAAAATCATTTAGCAGGTGGAGTTAAAAAAGGAGCTTTAACAGAAGAGCAAGCAGAAGCAAAATTCACAGCTTGGTTGGATGAAAAAGCAGGAAAAGTAACTGCAAAAGAAGATGGTTTATCAAAATCTCAAGCAGATACGAAAGCAAAAGCGTTAGAAGCTGAAAAAGCGGTAAACGAAGCTCGTATCAATGCTGTAAAAGAAGCTGAAGCTGCACTAATTGCAGAAGCACAAGCTGCTGAGGCTGCTGCCGTAGCAGAAAAAGAAGCTGCAGAAGCGACTACTGAAGAAGTGGTTGAGGAAGCAACTGAAGAGGCTACGACTGAAGAGGCTACGACTGAAGAGGCTACGACTGAAGCGACTACTGAAAAAGCTGCAACAGAAGAAACTAAAAAAGAAGAAGCTACTGAAGAGAAATCTGCAGAGTAATTCAAGGACTAACGAGATGCGTAAAGAAGATTGTTTTTATTTAGGCAAGATCGTTAGAAAACATAGTTTTAAGGGTGAAGTTGTTATCAAGTTAGATACAGATGAACCCGAATTGTATCAAGAAATGGAATCAATTTTTGTCGATTTAGGCAATAACTTGATTCCATTTTTTATTGAAAAAAGTTTGCTTCAAAAAGGAAATCAATTGCGAGTTCAATTTGAAGGAATCGTTTCAGAAGCTGATGCGGATAGTATTTTAAAGTCTGATGTGTATTTGCCTTTAGATTTGTTGCCAAAACTATCAGGAGATAAATTTTATTTTCATGAGGTTATTGGTTTTAAGGCGGTAGATGTGAATTATGGAGAAGTGGGTATTATTCATGGAATCAATGATAAAACGGCACAGCCATTGTTCGAGATTAAGAATGGAGACAAGGATGTTTTTATTCCGATGATTGATCAATTTATTAAAAAAATAGACAGAGAACGTCAAATTGTTGAAGTAGAAACTCCGGCGGGGTTGATCGAAATGTATTTGAATACTTAATAAAGAGAGGTGGCCGAGTGGTCGAAGGCGCACGCTTGGAAAGCGTGTATACGGCAACGTATCGAGGGTTCGAATCCCTTCCTCTCTGCAAAAGAAAACCTTTGACAAATGTCAAAGGTTTTTTTATCTCAGAAAACACAAAAGCTTGCTTTTAGGTGTTTTCTGAGATAAAAAAAGCAACAAGCGTAGCTTGTCAGGTTTTCATGCTTTTGCTCCACGAGCCCTTTTTGGGATGCACGAAGTGAATCCCTGAAGGACACAAAAGCTTGCTTTTAGGTGTTTTCTGAGATAAAAAAAGCAACAAGCGTAGCTTGTCAGGTTTTCATGCTTGCTCCACGAGCCCTTTTTGGGATGCACGAAGTGAATCCCTGAAGGACACAAAAGCTTGCTTTTAGGTGTTTTTTCTGAGATAAAAAAAGCAACAAGCGCAGCTTGTCAGGTTTTCATGCTTGCTCCATGATACCTTTTGGGATGCACAAAGTGAATCCCTCTAAAAAAATGATTGTAGTTTTACAGGAACAAATTGTAGCTTTGAAATCGGATAAAGGATTTTCAATACTTAAAAAATAACGTTACAAAAACTAAAAATTATCAAATCAAAACCATTTCAATTCAAAGAATTTACGGTTCATCAAGATAAAACGGCCATGAAAATTGGTACGGATGCTGTGTTGTTGGGCGCTTGGTGTTCTGTAGCTAATTTTCCAGATACAATGCTAGATATTGGTTCAGGAACAGGCGTTATTTCTTTGATGTTGGCACAACGTTCTGATGCAATGACCATTGACGCTATTGAAATTAATGATGCTGCTCACGAACAATCTGTAGAAAATTTTGAATTGAGTGATTGGAGTGATCGCTTATTTTGTTACCATGCCTCTTTTAAAGATTTTACGCAAGAAATGGAAGAAGAGGATGAAAAGTACGATCTCATTGTTAGCAATCCGCCATTTTATTCTGATGACTTTGAAACAGAAAATGCAGCAAGAAACAACGCGCGTTTTACGTCGTCGCTTTCATTTAAAGAGCTAGTCTCAGGTGTTTCTAAGCTGCTTGCTGATGAAGGAATCTTTTCTGTAATCATTCCGTCTAAAGAGCAACAAGGTTTTATAGCGTTGGCGTTAGAAAACAACTTGTTTTTACATAGAATTTGTAGGGTAAAAGGCACGCCAACTTCTGAAGTGAAACGCAGTCTATTGGAATTCTCTTTTCAAGAAAAAGAGTTGCTACAAGAGGCTTTGACTATTGAAATTGCTCGACATGAATACACACAAGAATATATCGATTTAACAAAAGATTTTTACTTGAAAATGTAAGCTCAACTGTCAGTTCGAGTGTCACGCTTTGGCGTGATGTATCGAGAACAGAAGCTTCTCGATACAATTGTATTCAGTTTCACTTCATAAAATCACTCGAAGTGACACCTAGTTGCCTTAATTGATGTCTAGCGAAAAATTAAAAGTTAAAAGTTAAAAGTGAAAAGTTGGAGGTGGGAAGTCAGAAAGATAAAACTATAAATTAAAAGTTTGATTATTAATGATACACGTATTAAGTCTTGATTCCCTGCCTGCGGCAGGCAGGGCGGTCTAGCCTCTGTTTCACCCTCTCACGTAACCTAAATACGGAACTTCTTTTTCTACAAATACAATTCCGTAGGATTCCAATTCTTTTAAGATTGGCTCATACACTTCTTTTCGAATTGGCAACTGAACTCCATGAGTTTTAATCTCGCCATTTAAAATACGTAAGGCTGCCATTGCAACAGGCAAGCCAACAGTTTTTGCCATTGCAGTATAGGTTTGGTCGTCACCATTAATAATCATACTGCTTTCTAATTGATACTTTTTCCCGTTAGCTTCATAACCAAATTTATGATGCATTACAATCATGTCTTTGTCCTCTTTTTCTAAGGTCCATTGATCAGAAAGTATTTTTTGTAAAATTTGTGCAGGCGTTGCATTTTTGAGTCCCACTTTTTTGGTTGGATTGAAAAGATCTAATTCCAATAATTTTCCCCACATAACATCATCTTGGTCTATTTTTAAATAGGAGCGGAGTTTTAATTCTACAGAATCACTTGGGTTGTATGACAAGAATAAATTTGTAAAATCTCGATAACTCATCGTTTCAGAATTTTCGATGGTATAGGTGTCATCAGTCATACCTAATTGTATAAAGATATTCCAAGCTCTAGAAAAGCCCACTTTTCGAATGGTTCCTCTGTACATTGTTAGAATGTTGTCCAAGCCATAAATACTCCTGTATTTTAAGGAGTCTCGGTTGGCATAGGCTTCAAATTTTCCATGACTATTGATGGTTAAAAATTCGGTTCTTCGAAATAATTTATGATACGGAATGTATTTGTAAGTACCTTCTTGAATAAACATGGCAGCTCCACCTTGTCCTGCTAAGACTACATTTCTTGGGTTCCATGTAAATTTATAGTTCCATAAATTGGTGTCGCTTTCTGGAGCAACCAATCCGCCACAAAAAGATTCGAACAGCAACATTTTTGCGCCACTTTCATGAATTTTATCAATTACTTGCATCGCACTCATATGATCAATCCCTGGATCTAGTCCAATTTCGTTCATCAATACCAGGCCTTTTTCTTTAGCGACTACATCTAGCGCTTCCATTTCTTCAGAAATATAAGAAGCCGTTACCAAATGTTTTCCAAAGGCAACACAGTCTTTGGCAACATCGAGGTGAAAACGAGCAGGCAGCATTGAAATGACAACACTTGCTTTTTGAACCGCTTCTTCACGTTGATTTTTATCGAAAACATCTAAAACAATTGCACTTGCATTTGGGTGATTCCCTATAATACTCTGAGCATTGTCTATAGAAACATCGCCAATTGTGATGCGAAAATTTTCTTCAGATGATTTTTCTAGTAGATACTTGATAAGTGAAGAACTTGATCTTCCGGCTCCGATGATTAATATGTTTCGCATTTGTGAATTTTGTGTTGGTTTTAGTACTTTTACCTCAATGTTAAGTCAGTACTAAATTGACGAAGCTAAAATACACAATTCATTAGAAAAAGTTTAAAATAAAACAAAAATCGAAAAAATGCATAAAAATTTAACAATCACCTCAGTACTAGGAATCTTAGCCGTTGTCTTAGGCGCTTTTGGCGCACATGCATTAAAAAACAAACTGTCTATAGACGGTTTGAATAGTTTTGAAACAGCAGTTCGCTATCAAATGTATCATGTTATAGTCTTGTTGTTTGTTAATACGTACAGGGGTTTTTCTAATAAGGCAAAAAAGAATATCAGTTACCTGTTTTTTCTTGGAATCCTGTTCTTTTCGGGCTCTATCTATGCAATTCAATTCACTGAAACAACGGCAAAAAGCATTTGGTTTATCACTCCTTTGGGAGGTTTATTTTTTATGATTGGATGGGGGATGATGTTTTGGAATTTTAATAAAAAGACATCAACATAAAATAGTTAATAAAAAGATGATTTGGACAAGTCAATATTAAAATAATTTTTACTTTTGTGCTTTATTAAATTATAAATAACAAACAACAACAACTAAAATCTTAATAATGGTAAATATTGATTCGAAATCGATTTCGCTAGATACTTTAGGAATTTCAAATGCAACTTTACGATACAATTTAACTGCAGATGAGTTGCACAAAATCACAATTGAAAAAGGACAAGGAGTTGAAGTAAGTTCAGGTGCTTTAGCCATTAACACAGGGGAGTTTACAGGGCGGTCACCAAAGGATCGTTTTATTGTAAAAGATCACATTACAGAAAATGAAGTGTGGTGGGGTAAAATCAACTTTCCTTTTGATTCCGAAAAATTTGACAAATTATACACGAAAGTAACAGATTATTTATCAAACAAAGAAATCTTTGTAAGAGACTGTTATGTATGTTCAGATGAAAATTACAAACTCAGTATTAGAGTTGTAAATGAGTATCCTTCTAGCAATATGTTTGCTTACAATATGTTTTTACGACCTACAGAAGAAGACTTAAAAACATTTTCTCCAGAATGGACCGTTATCAACGCTCCAGGATTTATGGCAGATGCTGCTGTAGATGGAACAAGACAGCACAATTTTGCAATTTTAAACTTTGCTAAAAAAATTGCGCTTATTGGAGGAACTGGTTATACCGGTGAAATTAAAAAAGGAATTTTTTCTGCCTTGAATTTTATTTTGCCTGTAGATAAAAACACCTTACCAATGCACTGTTCTGCAAATGTTGGTGAAGATGGAGATACTGCCATTTTCTTCGGATTGTCTGGAACAGGAAAAACAACCTTATCTGCAGATCCAGCTCGTAAGCTTATTGGAGATGATGAGCATGGTTGGACCAATGAAAATACGGTCTTTAATTTTGAAGGAGGATGTTATGCAAAAGTAATAGACTTGACAGAAGAAAAGGAGCCAGATATTTATCACGCAATTAAAAAAGGAGCTATTTTAGAAAACGTTATCTTGGATAAAAACGGAGACGTTGATTTTGAAGATGTTTCTATTACTCAAAACACAAGAGTAAGTTATCCAATTTACCATATTGATAATGTACAAGAAGGATCAATCGGGAAAAACCCTAAGAATATCTTTTTCTTAACCGCAGATGCCTTTGGAGTGTTGCCTCCAATTTCAAAATTAACGCCAGGGCAAGCAGCCTATCACTTTATTTCAGGGTATACTGCAAAAGTTGCTGGAACAGAAGCAGGTGTTACAGAGCCAGTACCAAGTTTTTCTGCTTGTTTTGGAGCACCATTTATGCCATTACATCCAACACGTTATGCAGAAATGCTGAGCAAGAAAATGCAAGAATCGGGCGTAACAGTTTGGCTAGTGAATACTGGTTGGACAGGTGGACCTTACGGCATTGGAAATAGAATGAAATTAAAATACACGAGAGCAATGATTACCGCTGCTATGGATGGAAGTTTGGAAGCTGCAAACAAAGATAATTATGATAAACATACTGTATTTGGTGTGGCACAACCAAGAACTTGTCCTAATGTACCTACTGCAGTATTGAGTCCAAGAGCAACTTGGAATAATGATGAAGGCTATTATGCAACTGCGCAAAAATTAGCGGATTCTTTTAAAGAAAACTTCAAACAGTTTGAAGAATATGCCAGTGAAGAAATATTAGCTGGAGGACCTTTAGTGTAGGTCAGATCCTAGTTTGTATATAAAAAAAGCATTCCTTCTGATGGTCATCGGAAGGAATGCTTTTTTTATGGAATCTTTTTTCTACATTTATAGCTAAAACAACTAGGTATTTATGAAACGTGTATCCATCCTCTTTCTACTTGCTTTTTTAGCAGCGTGTAATTTGCCAAAAGAGAAACAAGAAGCTTATCAACCAACACTAGCAACCATTCCAAAATTAACCATTGAAGAGGCAAATCGTTTGGTCAACTTACCTATGGATTGTGTGAATACAGAATATCCAAATAAATTAAATCAAACCATTGGTAGTGGTAACGATTTACAAACTCCCAAAGAATTACACCCTGCTTTTTATGGTTGTTTCGATTGGCATTCGTCAGTTCATGGACATTGGAGTTTGGTGTCTTTGTTGAAACAATTTCCAACTCTTGATGCCGCAGCAGTCATTAGAGAAAAGTTGCGTACCAACATGTCTAAAGAACATATTTTAGCAGAAGTCGCTTATTTTCATGGGAAACATAATAAAAGTTATGAGCGGACGTATGGTTGGGCTTGGTTGTTAAAACTGGCAGAAGAAATTCATACTTGGGATGATCCGTTGGCAAGAGAACTGGAACAAAATTTACAGCCCTTAACAGATTTAATTGTGCAAAAGTACATTGCATTTTTGCCGAAATTAAACTATCCTATTCGTGTTGGTGAACATACAAATACTGCTTTTGGACTCACCTTTGCTTGGGATTACGCAAGTACAGCAGGAGATGTAACATTGAAAGAACTCATAAAAAAACGTGCCAACGAATTTTATTTAAATGATGCTGATTGTCCAATTACTTGGGAGCCGAGTGGATACGATTTTCTTTCTCCTTGCTTACAAGAAGCAGCCATTATGAAACGAATATTACCAACGAATGAATTTAAAACATGGCTGTCAGCTTTTTTACCGCAATTAAAAAATACCGATTTCACACTTCCTTTTGGGGAGGTTTCTGATAGGAGTGATGGAAAATTAGTACACCTAGATGGCGTGAATTTTTCAAGGGCTTGGAGTTTGTACACAATAGCAGAAGACTTGCCAGCATACCAACATTTAAAAAATATTGCCAATGCACATATCAACTATTCATTGCCCAATATTGTAGCAGACAGCTATGAGGGTGGTCATTGGTTAGGAAGCTTTGCGATTTATGCATTAAATACTTCGAAAAAATGATTAAAAAATGGTTTCAAAATATTGGTCCTGGAGCATTAGTGTCAGCAGCATTTATTGGTCCGGGAACCGTAACAATTTGTACGCTAGCAGGTGTTAATTTTGGGTTGAATTTATTGTGGGCAATGCTGCTTTCTATCATGGCAACGATTGTGTTACAAGAAATGGCAGCTCGGTTGGGAATTATTTCTCAAAGAGGATTGTCAGAAGTCATCCGAAGTGAAATTAAACATCCTTTTGTCAGACAGCTTGTAACCCTGCTTATATTGTCTGCAATTGTGGTGGGTAATGCCTCGTATGAAGCCGGAAATATTAGTGGAGGGATGTTGGGCTTGGAAACTGTTTTTGGTGAGGTCATTGTAACTATTGGTTCGTTTTCAATCCATTTGATGAGCCTTTTTATTGGTTTGATTGCTTTTGTATTGCTGTATATTGGGAATTATAAATTTTTAGAAAAAGTATTGATTACCTTGGTGATACTGATGAGTGTTTCATTTTTAGTGACTGCTTTTTTAACCAAGCCAGACCTACTAGAAATTCTAAAAGGGATGTTTGTCCCTAAATTTCCTCAAAAAAGTATCTTGATGATTGTTGGCTTGATCGGTACAACTGTTGTGCCGTATAATTTGTTTTTGCATGCAGCTTTGGTCAAAGAGAAGTGGAAAACAAAAACGGATTTGAAACACGCTAGAAAAGATACCATTATTGCCATTGGACTTGGAGGTTTGGTCTCTATGGCAATTATCATATCGGCTGCTGCAATCCCTTCAAAAGATATTGCAAACGCTGCAGATTTAGCAAAAAGCTTGGCGCCATTGTATGGCAATTTTTCTACCTATTTTTTAGGATTGGGCTTGTTTGCTGCGGGAATCACCTCTGCAATAACAGCACCATTGGCGGCAGCTTATGTGGCAAAAGGTTGTTTGGGATGGCAAGGCGGATTGAAATCGAAACGGTTTAGAATTGTATGGATAGTGATTTTATTTTTAGGCGTTGGATTTTCGTCAATTGGAATAAAACCGATAGAAATTATCAAGTTTGCCCAGGTTGCTAATGGAATTTTGTTACCTGTTGTTGCTGGATTTTTGTTATGGATTATGAATAAAAAAGCATTGTTGGGAACTTTTGTAAATACCAAATTTCAAAATGCAATAGGAATTGTTATTGTGCTCGCAACCCTCTTTTTGGGGTTGAAAAGTATTTTAAAAGTAGTTAATTTTATATGACACTATTAAGTACTTGAAAAAACAAGTATATTTTAATTGTCAGGTCGAGCGCAGTCGAGACCTCTCGACTGCGCTCGAGGAGACAAAACTCTAAATTCTAAAATGAAACAGATTGATATCAATTGTGATGTGGGTGAAGGAATCGGGAATGAAGCAGCGTTAATGCCTCACATATCTTCTTGTAATATTGCTTGTGGTGGACACGCAGGAACTATTGACACCATTGATGCAACCATACAGTTGGCACAACAATATGCTGTAAAAATTGGTGCGCATCCTTCTTTTCCTGATACTGTCAATTTTGGCAGAAAAATACTAGAGATGTCTCCTGATGACCTTCAGAAAAGTATTGAAAAACAATTGAACTTGATGAATGAAAGACTCGCGGTTTTAGGAGCGAAGCTACATCATGTAAAAGCACACGGCGCCTTGTACAATCTTTCTGCGATTGATGAAGTTACGGCAAAAGTGTTGGTAAAAGCGATCAAAAACACCACAGAAGAAGTGTTTTTATATGTGCCTTATAATTCTGTTATCGAAAGAATTGCATTGCAACATCAGATGCAAATTATCTATGAGGGGTTTGCAGATCGGAATTATAATGATGATTTGAGTTTGGTATCTCGAAGTGAAGAAAACGCCTTGATTTCTGATGAAACCGCTGTTTTTAAGCAGGTGTACAACATGATAATTAATCGGAAAGTAACCACAATATCTGGTTTAGAAGTCGCTATTAAAGCGAGTACTTTTTGTATTCATGGAGATCATCCAAAAGCAATTTCATTGGTAAAAAAACTAGTGCAGTTATTAGAAGAACATCATATAAAAGTCTGTTAATTGAATTATAATCTTACATATAAGCCCTTTGGTGAGCAGGCGATTTTGATTGAATGGCCTTCTAGGATTGATCTAAAAATAAGCAAAGACATTATTGCTTTTCAACATACAATTCAGCAGCTACAGCACGCAAATATTGCAGATAGTATCATCGGGTACAACACATTGACTCTAAAGTACAATGACGATCTAAAGGATGTTGATCAAGAAATAGCGGTATTGAAAAAAACCTATGCAAAGCCATTGATTGTGCAAGATGTTACTAATTTTAGCTGGCAGATTCCTGTGTGTTATGAGAAAGAATTTGGAATTGATTTACAGGAGATATCAGATAAAAGTTCGTTGTCTATTGATGAGATCATTCGATTGCATACTGCTTCAACGTATGGGGTTTATTTTATCGGATTTTTACCAGGATTTTTATATTTGGGAGGCTTGAATGAAAAATTATTTATGGAAAGGAAATCAACTCCGAGGTTACAAGTAGCAAAAGGAGCTGTTGGAATTGGCGGTTCTCAGACAGGAATTTATCCAACAAAAAGTGCTGGCGGGTGGAATATTATTGGGAAAACTCCCATTTCATTTTTTGACATTGAAAATGAGTTACCTTGTTTTGCAAACCCAGGTGATGAAATACAATTTGTACCTGTTTCGGTTGCAGATTATAAAAGGATAGAAGAGCAAGTGCTTGCAAATACTTATGTAATCAATAAAACCGCCATCAATGATTAGAGTTCTTACAGCGGGGTTTTATACAACCATTCAAGACTTAGGGAGAGTTGGTTTTGCTCATATTGGTGTTCCGGTTTCTGGTGCGATGGATGGATATTCTGCCCAACTTGCCAATCAACTCTTGTCGAATAACAGACACGATGCTGTGCTTGAAATGACCTTTGGTAATTGTAGGTTTTTATTTGAAAAAGAGCAGCTTATTTGCATTACCGGAGCTGATTTTTCACCCAGAATTAATGAAGCTAGGGTTGCTTTGAATGTTCCGCTACACGTTAAAAAAGGAGCTGTCTTGTCTTTTGGAAAGCAACAGTACGGAGTGCGAACTTATGTAGCAGTAAAAGGCGGATTTAAATCAGAAAAGGTGCTGCATAGCAGAAGTTATTATGTGGGAATTACAAAAGAGATATTGCTTCAAAAAGGCATGCTATTGCCTGTAGAAGAGCAGCATCAATTTACGGCTAAAACATTTTCATCGGTAAAAATAAACGAGGCGCACTTTCAGTCAAGCCGAGTGTGTTGTTATGAAGGTCCAGAATATCATTTGTTGTCTGAATCTCAAAAAAGGGCCATTCAAAAAACACTATTTACCATTTCTAAAGAGCATAGTAGAATGGGGTATCGATTGGAAGAATCTATTAAAAACGACTTGCCTTCTATGTTGACATCGGCGGTTTTACCAGGAACCGTGCAGTTAACTCCCTCGGGAAAATTAATTGTCTTGATGCGTGATTGTCAAGTGACAGGAGGGTATCCAAGAGTACTGCAATTAACGAACGCTGCCATTGATATATTGGCGCAAAAAACAACAGGAGATCAATTTATATTTGAGTTGCTTTCTTTGTAAACCAAAGTTTGAAGTACGTTAATAGGTTGGAAAGAATATTAGTGGTAGTCTTCTTGTATGTTGTAGTTATACAAAAAGAGGTTACCTTTTTCAGATAACCTCTTTTATAATATTGTAAAACGATTAACGTTTACTTTTTGTGTTCTTCGTGAACTTCTTTCTTGATGACTTTTTTCATCTTCATATGTAGTCCAGATTTTTCAGAAGATAGTGCTTCAATTTGAGCTTTCACTTCTGCTTCTGTACCTTTAAAGTCTTGAATAGTTGTTGTCGTTTCACCATCTACTGTTGTTGTAGTGGTTACTGTTGCAACCGTTACATTTCCTTCTTTTTTCATTTCAATGATTACTTCTTTAGAACTATTTTTGTAAAGTTGATCACTATCAATATGAAGAGTTACATTATGCGTATCTGTATGTGCATTTGATTCAGAATGACCCCCTAAAATCGGAGCGATTACCAAACCAATCAAACAAGTTAATTTGATTAAGATATTCATAGAAGGTCCAGACGTATCTTTAAAAGGATCACCAACAGTATCACCAGTAATTGCAGCTTCGTGAGCAGCAGAACCTTTGTGAGTCATTTCTCCATTGATTAGTACTCCAGCTTCAAACGATTTTTTCGCATTGTCCCAAGCGCCACCAGCATTGTTTTGGAAAATTGCCCAAAGTACACCACTTACGGTAACACCCGCCATATAACCTCCTAACATTTCTGCAATCATCATGTTGTCCATTCCAAATAACATCGGAAGAAATGTGATGATCAAAGGAAATCCGATGGTCAATAAACCGGGCAACATCATTTCTCTCAATGATGCTTTTGTAGAGATTTCTACACATTTGTCATATTCTGGTTTCCCAGTTCCTTCCATAATCCCAGGGATCTCTCTGAACTGACGTCTTACTTCGTATACCATTTCCATGGCAGCTTTACCAACAGCATTCATTGCCAAGGCAGAGAATACTACAGGAACCATAGCGCCAATAAATAACATGGCTAAAACAGGTGCTTTAAAGATGTTAATTCCATCAATACCTGTAAAGGTAACAAACGCTGCAAAGAGCGCTAAAGATGTTAATGCTGCCGAAGCAATAGCAAATCCTTTACCTGTTGCTGCAGTTGTATTCCCCACAGCATCTAAAATATCGGTACGTTCTCTAACAATATCATCTTGTTTGCTCATTTCAGCAATACCACCAGCATTATCAGCGATAGGTCCGAAAGCATCAATGGCTAATTGCATGGCAGTAGTAGCCATCATAGCAGATGCTGCCATGGCAACACCATAGAATCCTGCTAATGCGTACGAAGACCAAATTGCCCCAGCAAATAATAAGACCGTTGGGAATGTAGAAATCATTCCTGTTGCTAATCCAGCGATGATGTTTGTTCCTGCTCCTGTTGCAGATTTTTGAACGATATTTAAAATAGGTTTTTTACCCAAACCTGTGTAGTATTCAGTTACTGCTGAAATTACAGCACCTACAAGTAAACCGATCAATGTTGCATAAAAGACTCTCATTGCTGAGATCTCTATTAAACCTTCTCCGAAGAAGTGCATGTTCATCGTTTCTGGCAACATCCATGTTACTAGAAAATAACAAGTAATCGCCACTAAAATGATGGAAGCAATATTTCCAACATTTAAGGCTCTCATTACTTGAGACTCTTTTGCGTCGTTTGATTTAATTTTTACTAGCGTAGTACCGATCAAAGAAATGATGATTCCAGCACCTGCAATTGACATAGGTAGTAAGATAGGTCCAATTCCGCCAAAAGCATCTTGAATGCTTCCACCCATGTCTTTAATGATATAGTTTCCTAATACCATTGCAGCCAATACCGTTGCAACGTATGAACCAAATAAATCAGCTCCCATTCCGGCAACATCTCCTACGTTGTCTCCAACATTATCTGCAATTGTAGCAGGATTTCTAGGGTCATCTTCTGGAATACCAGCTTCTATTTTACCTACTAAATCAGCTCCAACATCAGCAGCTTTGGTGTAGATTCCACCTCCAACACGTGCAAATAATGCAATAGATTCAGCTCCTAAAGAAAAACCTGCAAGGGTTTCTAAAACGATGGTCATTTTATCAACAGTAAAAGCTCCTGCTGCTCCATCCATGAAATAGTGATAGAAAAAGATAAAAAACATGGTCAAACCTAAAACGGCTAAACCAGCAACACCTAATCCCATAACAGTACCACCGCCAAAAGATACTTTTAATGCTTGTGGTAAACTTGTTTTAGCTGCTTGTGTAGTTCTTACATTGGTCTTTGTAGCAATTTTCATTCCCATGTTTCCTGCATAAGCAGAGAAAAAGGCTCCGAAAATAAAGGCTATCACAATTAACCAATGTGTTGATGGTACAACTGTTGAAACAATAAATAATAAAATACTGACAGCAACTACAAAGATTGCTAACAATCGGTATTCTGCTTTTAAGAACGCCAAAGCTCCTTCATAAATGTGGTCAGAAATTTCTTTCATTTTACCATCTCCTGCATCTTGTTTCAATACCCAAGATCTCTTAACTCTCATGTAAATTAAACCAATCACTGCGGCAACAATTGGCATATAAATCATCATTGATTCCATATATATTTTGGTGTTTAATTAATTTTAACGGACGTAAAAGTAACAAAAAAAAAGCTCTCGACATAAATCGAGTGCTTTCATTTTGATTAGACGTTGGAATATCGCTTAAATAGTGAAGTTTCCATTCGTTTTATGTTCGCTTGTTTCATAACGTTCAATACACTTGTCTACAATTTCATAAGCTTCTGATGCATCTCCCCATCCACCAACATCTACCTTTTTCTTTTCAAGATCTTTATATACTTGAAAGAAATGTGTAATCTCTTTTACCAAATGCGGATTCATATCGCTTAAATCGTTCAATACATTCCAGATAGGATCTGAAACGGGAACACAAATTACTTTTTCATCAGGGCCTTTTTCATCTGCCATATGGAAAACTCCAATAGGTTTTACTTCCATCACACACATTGGAAATGTAGGCTCAGTACCTAACACTAACACATCTAAAGGGTCTCCATCCAATGCCAAGGTTTCAGGAATAAATCCATAATCTGCTGGATACATCATTGATGAAAACAACATTCTATCAAAACGAATTTTAGACAATTCAAAATCGTATTCGTATTTGTTTCGGCTTCCTTTCGGAATCTCTATCAAAACATCAAAAGTTAGTTTTTCTTTTGCAGTCATATTTTTGGAATTTTATGCTTAAAAATTGGAGGGCAAAAGTAGTGATTATTTGCCTTTTAGCACTAGGAATTTAACTTAATTTAGAAGTCAGATTTTATACCGATACGAATTGCAAATTTGGGAGATGGCAAGCCGTTGATGCCATTTTCATTGTAAGGCAGTTCATCTATCGTTTTTTTATAGCTTTTTTTAAAGATTTCTTGTAGAAAAACAGTGTCTAAATTGTTTAAGCTAATGGCTGTAGTTTGGAGTTTTTTGTATTGGTAATACGAAACCAGCTTCAGTCCATTTTTCTTTTTTCGCTTCCAGATTTCCTTTAAAATTCTGTAGGCAGGATTTTCTTTTTTACGAAGTCTTTTTTTAGGTTTTACAACAATGACCACTTCTTCTAACGTGTTGCTTTCTTCCTCTAAATATATAGTAAAATGTCTTTTTTTAGGCCCGAACCGTATCGTTTCCGTTTTATAGCCTACAGATGAAATTTCTATTCTTCCTCTTTTTTTAGTGGAGGTCAATTCAAATTTTCCTTCAAAATCAGTAACAATACCGTTGGTAGAATTTTTAAAATAAACATTTACATAAGGCAACGGTTGTTGTTGGGCATCCAACACAACTCCCGATATTTTAAATTGGGCGTGAGCAATACAGCTGATGAAAAATAGTATGATAAGAATTCGTAACTTCATGGTATAAAAAAATCCTTTTCTACAGTAAGTAACTATAAAAAAGGATCTTTAGTATTGTTTTTTGAACTAAATTATAGGTACAAAACCTCTTTAACAGCTTTTACAACATCACTTGCATTCGGCATCCATTCTTGCAATAAAACTGGAGAATAGGGAGCAGGTGTGTCTGCAGTGGTAATTCTTTTAATAGGCGCATCTAAATGATCAAATGCTTGGTCTTGTATTCTAAAGGTAATTTCTGAAGCAACACTACCAAAAGGCCAAGCTTCTTCTAAAATAACCAATCTATTTGTTTTTTTAACCGATTCTAAAATTGCATCAGTGTCCATTGGACGAACGGTTCTTAAATCGATGATTTCTACAGAAATATTTTCTTTGGCCAATTCATCCGCAGCTTTATAAGCCTCTTTTATAATTTTCCCAAAAGAAACAACGGTCACATCTGTTCCTTCTCTTTTGATGTCTGCAACACCAATCGGAATGATATATTCTCCATCAGGAATCTCCATTTTATCCCCATACATTTGTTCAGATTCCATAAAAATTACGGGATCGTCATCTCTTAACGCCGCTTTTAATAAGCCTTTTGCATCATAGGGATTTGAAGGTACAATTACTTTTAAACCTGGAGTATTTGCAAACCAGTTTTCAAAAGCTTGTGAATGCGTAGCGCCTAATTGTCCGGCAGAACCTGTAGGTCCTCTAAATACAATTGGACATTTGAATTGTCCACCAGACATTTGTCTGATTTTTGCTGCATTGTTAATGATTTGATCAATTCCAACCAAAGAGAAATTAAAAGTCATGTATTCTACAATCGGTCTATTTCCATTCATGGCAGAACCAATGGCGATTCCTGCAAAACCTAGTTCAGCAATCGGAGCATCAATCACTCTTTTTTCGCCAAATTCATCCAACATTCCTTTAGAAGCTTTGTACGCTCCGTTGTATTCTGCAACTTCTTCACCAATTAAATAAATGCTTTCATCTCTGCGCATTTCTTCACTCATGGCCTCACAAATAGCTTCTCTAAATTGAACTGTTCTCATGCTGTATATAATCTTGCTTTAATTGAGTTGCAAAAATAAGAAAATTAAAAGGAAATTATAATGTATTTTTACGTCTAAACATAAATTCATTCATTTTATGATTAAATATTTTAATAGAAATAGAATTCTGTTTTTTTTATCACTGATTGTTTATCTTTTAGTCAATTCTTTATTTGTTTTAAAATATGGGTCTAGACAAAATTTTGTATCACAATACCTATTGCTCTTTCTGTATATTGGAATGGTAGGCTTTGGACTCTATTTTATAAATAAACGGAAAGAAGTTATAAATAAGGCAAAGCACTTTAAGTATTATTTTTTAGGAGGCTCTTTAGTTGTGTTTATTGCTTTTGTTCTTATAAATATTTTTATTGATGGAAATACGTTGAATACGGATCGGTGGTCTGCAATGGAAGTTACAATTCAAAGCGTGCTAAATGGTGAATATCCTTATATGGTTAAAGATCATTTAGATCAAACATCTTCTAATTTGCCTGGGCTGTTTTATATTGGCTTGCCTTTTTATTTAATAAAAGACGTTGGACTATTACAGCCTTTTGTGTTTTTATTGATGTCCTTTCTTCTTTTCAAATTTAAAGCATCTTCATATGATAAGCTTTTAGTGTTGTTTTTGTTTTTAGTGTCGCCTGCATATTTATGGGAGGTTTTTGCAAAAAGTGATTTGATGAGTAATGTAATTTTACTCGTGTTGTTTCTGTTTTTTTGGAGTCATACATATAAAGGGGGAAATTTTAAAAATCCAATATTGTTGGCTTTTTTCTGTGCTTTTTTTGTGTTAACACGTGTTGTTGTTGTTATTCCTTTGACCTTATTTCTATTTGGTGGATTCATAAAATCTTCAGTCATTACAAAATTGAAATTTGTAGTGTCTTTTCTTGCTTTTATCTTGATTATTTCTCTTCCGTTTTTGATAACGATTCCTGATTTTGAAACCGTAGTTAAGCACAATCCGTTTAATCATCAAACAAGGTATGCTCCAAAAATACTCCAGGGTCTTTTTATCATGTTGCCTTTTGTCATTGCATTGCGTATTAATACGATTCAAAGCACTATTAAATATTCATTCTTATTGTTTGCAGTTTTATTGTTCTTAACTCTTGCTATTAATAGTGTAGAAGAAGGATTTAATAATAATTTATATGGAAATCTTTTTGATATTTCTTATTTGGGAATGATTATTCCATTTTCTATTTTTTCAATTGTACTTGATTTTAAAAACAAAAAAAATACTATGCACGCATAGTAAATTGAAAAAAAAGTGATAGCTTTGTCAACAATACATCAATAGAATACTTACAAAAAATTTATAGGATGAAAATATTAGTTTGTATCAGCCATGTGCCAGATACCACTTCAAAAATTAATTTTACAGACAACGATACAACGTTTGATACAAACGGAGTTCAGTTTGTGATTAACCCATACGATGAGTTTAGTTTGACTCGCGCTATGTGGTTTAAAGAAAAACAAGGAGCAACCGTAACGGTTGTAAGTGTTGGTAATGCGACTACAGAGCCGACATTGCGTAAAGCACTAGCTATTGGAGCTGATGATGCTATTCGAGTAAACGCAGACGCTACTGATGGTCTTTTTGTTGCAAAACAATTGGCTGAAGTTGTTAAAAATGGCGGCTACGATTTGGTACTTGCAGGAAGAGAATCTATCGATTATAACGGAGGTATGGTTCCAGGAATGTTGGCATCCTTGTTGGGTTTTAATTTTGTGAATGGATGTATCGGAATGGAAGTAGACGGAAATTCAGTAACATTGAGCAGAGAAATTGACGGAGGAAGTGAACAACTTTCAACAGATTTACCTTTGGTTGTTGCAGGTCAAAAAGGATTGGTAGAAGAAAAAGATTTGCGTATTCCGAATATGCGAGGAATTATGATGGCACGTAAAAAGCCATTATCAGTTGTTGACCCTGTGGATGCAATGACAGCAACGTCAGCACAATCTTTTGAAAAACCAGCGCCAAAAGGAGCTGTAAAGTTAGTAGATGCAGACAATGTAGATGAGTTGATCAACTTATTACACAACGAAGCCAAGGTAATATAAGGTGAAATATTTAGACGTTGAACTGTTTAAATGTTTTATTAAATAAAATATAAATCACCTTTTAGAGCAAGCAGGATTCTAGAAATCCAACAAATCTAAAAGTCTAAAATCTAAATATATGTCAGTTTTAGTTTTTGCCGATTCATCGGAAGGGAAATTTAAAAAACCTGCATTTGAAGTCGTTTCATACGGGAAAAAAGTAGCAGAATCAATAGGGAGCAATGTTGTTGTTTTAACAATCAATGCAGCCGATGCCTCTGAATTATATGCATACGGAGCAGAAAAAGTAGTGTCAGTTTCTAATGACCGTTTAAAAAACTTTAATGCAAAAGCATATGCATCTGTAGTACAGCAAGTCGCTAAAGCAGAAAATGCGAATGTTGTTATTATAGATTCAAGCATCAACGGATTGTATCTTGCGCCAATGGTTGCGGTAGGTTTAGAGGCAGGTTATGCTTCTAACGTTGTGGCATTGCCTAGCGAAACAGCTCCTTTTACAGTAAAGAGAAAAGCATTTTCAAACAAAGCGTTTAACAATACAGTAATTACTACGGATGTAAAAGTGGTAGGAGTTGCTAAAAACTCTTACGGTGTTCATGAAAATGCAGTTGCAGGAGCTACAGAAAGTTTTGAACCTACAATTTCTGATGCCGATTTTGGAGTAACATCAGTGAGCATAGAAAAAGCATCTGGAGCGATTACCATTGCTGATGCAGACATTGTAGTCTCTGGAGGACGTGGATTAAAAGGGCCAGAAAATTGGGGAATGATTGAAGAATTGGCAGCGGTTCTTGGAGCAGCAACAGCGTGTTCTAAACCTGTTTCTGATTTAGGATGGCGTCCGCATAACGAACATGTTGGACAAACAGGAAAGCCGGTAGCGGCAAATTTATACATTGCCATCGGAATTTCTGGAGCCATTCAGCATTTAGCAGGAATCAATGCCTCTAAAGTAAAAGTGGTAATCAATACAGATCCAGAAGCTCCTTTCTTTAAAGCGGCAGATTATGGAATTGTTGGCGATGCTTTTGAAGTAGTGCCGAAGTTGATAGAAAAGTTAAAAGCATTTAAACAGGCATAGAACTGTTTTACTGCATTGTGGTTTCTTTCTCATTTAGAGAGGGTGTAACTATTTAGAACGACGAAGTATTTCTTTTTATAAAGAGGCTCTTCGTCGTTTTCTTTTGGAGTCGATGATAAAATAATTATTTCTTTTCTGAAAATCATATTTTCAACACATAATTTTTATTAAATTGTGCCCTACAAAAGGGCTATTTATTTTTTTAATGATTGCAATTGATATATGAGTTTGATACAATTAACAATTAAAGGGATTTCGTACAGTCAAACACAAAGCGGAGCATATGCATTGGTGTTGAGTGAGATGGAAGGAACTCGTACCCTACCAATTATTATTGGAGCTTTTGAAGCACAATCTATTGCAATTGCTTTAGAAAAAGAGATCAGACCACCAAGACCACTAACACACGATTTATTTAAAACCTTTGCTGATCGATATTTGATTGAAATCAAGCAAGTGATTATTCATAAATTAGTAGATGGTGTTTTCTTTTCTAGTTTGATATGTGAGCGTGACGGAGTAGAAGAAATCATTGATACAAGAACTTCAGATGCCATTGCATTGGCAGTGCGTTTTGAAGCACCTATTTATACCTATGAAACTATTTTGGACAAAGCCGGAATCTATTTAAAAATAGAAGAAGAATTGTCTATAGGTGAAGGTGAATTTGAAGAAGACACACTTCTTTCGGAAATAGTATCAGATGTTCCTGAAGGAAAAGCAAGTAAAAAAGAGTTGAAAGAATTACACAAAAAGCTAGAGAATGCTGTTGCGAATGAAAACTACGAGTTGGCAGCTAAAATTAGAGACGAAATTAGCAAGCGCTCTTAACAAACAATCATTTATTATGAAGAAATTATATGTTTTAGTATTAGTATGCTTTTGTTTATTTACGGCAACAGCTCAAGAAAAAATAGATTCTATTGCTACAACTACGGTTTCGGTTCAAAAATTAAGTCTCAATAATTTTTGGCAATTATTAGAGCATAAAAAGAACGTTGCAAATCCAGCATGGATTGAAGAGAAAGACCTCTCTAAAAAGAAAGAAATAAGTCCAAGTATTGTCATAGATGTTCCTGTTGAAGGCGGAGCGAGTTTTCTAATTTTTGATGAGAACGGGAATTATAAATCACTAATCTCTGGAAGTTATAATGAAGGTCTTTGGTTGTTAAATCAACGTCTAATCTTATTAGAGCAAAAAGTGCCTTTCGCGGGTCAACGAAGCTATCAAATAGTGGAGCATGCGAATGCGTATTTAATTCTAAAAAAGAATGAGCACGAATACAAATTTATTACAAACAAACATGCCTCTTTTGTAGCTTCTAAAAAAAGTGATGCGGTGTTAATTCCAAATCAAGGTCTTTCAGTAAACTCTATATGGCGAGGGATTTTAGGAATGGTTTCGTTATTGATGATCTCGTTTTTGTTTAGTAGCAATAGAAAAGCGATCAAATGGAAAGGAGTAGGAATTGGTTTAGCGTTGCAACTAATTATTGCGATAGGTGTTTTAAAAGTGCCTTTTATTCAAAACATCTTTGAAGGTGTAGGTAAAGTGTTTATCAATATTCTTGATTATACAAGAGGAGGAAGTGAGTTTTTGTTTGCTGGAATTATGGATATTGAATCCTATGGATTCATCTTTGCGTTTCAAGTTTTACCAACGATTATTTTCTTTTCGGCATTAACTTCTGTATTGTTTTATTTAGGGATTATTCAGAAATTGGTAAAAATAATGGCCTTAGGCCTTACCAAAATTTTGGGTATTTCTGGAGCAGAAAGTTTATCGGTTGCTGGAAATATCTTTTTGGGTCAAACGGAAGCTCCGTTATTGATCAAAGCGTATTTAGAAAAGATGAATAAGTCTGAAATGTTGTTGGTGATGATTGGCGGAATGGCCACCGTAGCTGGAGCCGTATTGGCAGCTTATATTGGGTTTTTAGGAGGAGATGATGAGGTAATGCGTTTGGAATTTGCAAAGCATTTATTGGCAGCATCTGTAATGGCAGCACCTGGAGCAATTGTTGTTTCTAAGATATTGTATCCGCAAACAGAAAAAGTAAATACTGATGTCAAAGTTTCACAAGAAAAAATAGGCTCTAATATTTTGGATGCGATTGCAAACGGAACCACTGAAGGCTTGCGTTTGGCGGTAAATGTTGGGGCAATGCTATTGGTATTTGTGGCGTTTATTGCCATGCTGAATGGAATTCTTGGTTGGGTTGGAGATGTTACAACATTAAACGATTGGCTGGCGGCAAATACGTCTTATAAAAGTTTGTCTATAGAGTTTCTTTTAGGCTACTTGTTTGCACCTTTGATGTGGTTGATTGGGGTTGCAAAAGAAGACATGGCCTTAATGGGGCAGTTGCTCGGAATTAAATTGGCGGCAAGCGAATTTATTGGCTATATTCAGTTGGCAGAATTGAAAAATGTGACCAACCTAGTGCATTTAAATTATAACAAGTCCATTATTATGGCAACTTATATGTTATGTGGATTTGCCAATTTTGCATCCATAGGAATTCAAATTGGAGGTATTGGTTCTTTAGCACCTGGACAACGAAAAACCTTATCAGAATTTGGAATGAAAGCATTGATTGGTGGTACCATTGCCTCGTTGTTTTCTGCAACAATAGCGGGAATGATGCTTGGGTAGTAGTGATTGCTACAAAGGAATTAAAAAGTTGATAACTTTTCATAGTATTTAAAAAGCACCCGCCAAAATAGCTCGTGCTTTTTCTATTTTTACACAAAATAAAGTTTCTTTCCTTAGGGAAGAAAAGCAGCGGGCGTATGAGACAATATTTAGATTTAGTAGACCACGTTTTAGAAAGTGGAAACGAAAAAGGAGACAGAACAGGAACGGGAACAAAAAGCGTTTTTGGCTATCAAATGCGATTTGATTTGAGCAAAGGGTTTCCGATGGTAACGACCAAGAAACTACACTTAAAATCGATTATTTATGAACTACTTTGGTTTATAAAAGGAGATACAAATATCAATTATTTACAAGAAAACGGTGTCAGAATTTGGAATGATTGGGCAGATGAAAACGGAGATTTAGGTCCAGTTTATGGACATCAATGGCGTAATTGGAATAGTGATGATATTGATCAATTAAAAGAGGTAATCAATACCTTAAAAAAGAGTCCAAATAGTAGAAGAATGTTGGTTTCTGCATGGAATCCAAGTGTGCTACCAGATACGTCTGTATCATTTTCTGAAAATGTTGCCAACGGAAAAGCCGCCTTACCACCTTGTCATGCCTTTTTCCAGTTTTATGTTGCAGACGGAAAATTATCGTGTCAATTGTATCAGCGAAGTGCAGATATTTTTTTAGGAGTTCCGTTTAATATTGCATCCTATGCATTGTTTACGATGATGATGGCGCAAGTTTGTGGTTATGAAGCAGGTGATTTTATTCATACATTTGGAGATGCACATATTTATAACAATCATCAAGAGCAATTGGAATTGCAATTATCTAGAGAAGTAAGAGCCTTGCCAACAATGAAAATCAATCCGAATGTGAATAGTATTTTTGACTTTACTTTTGATGATTTTGAATTGGTAGATTACAATCCGCATCCACATATCAAAGGAAAAGTAGCTGTTTAAAAAAGACATATGATTATACTAATAGCAGCCATTGCAGCGAACAATGCCCTAGGAAAAGACAACGATTTGATTTGGCATTTACCTGCCGATTTAAAACGGTTTAAAAAAGTAACAACTGGACATCATATTTTGATGGGTAGAAACACGTTTGAATCTATTGGAAAACCTTTGCCAAATAGGACAACGGTTATCATCACCAGAAATAAGGACTATACATTTGAAGGTTGTGTGGTTGTGAACTCTATTGAAAAAGCGATTGAAGTAGCCAGAGAAGATGCGCAGGTTTTTATCATTGGAGGCGCACAGATTTACCAACAAGCAATGGCTTCAGGTTTGGTAGATCAATTAGATATTACACAGGTGCATCAAGAGTTTGAAGCAGATGTTTTTTTTCCGGAAATCGACTTCAACGTGTGGGAAGAAACTGCGAGAGAAGATTGTAAGGCCGATGAGAAAAACAAGCACGACTATAGTTTTGTAACCTATAAAAAAAGAAAGTAGCACTATTTCTTTAAGCAAGATAGTTACCGTAAACGCATCTTGTATTTCTGTTCAGCAAACTTAAAATACCAATACAATTTATAATTTACTTCGAGTCCATAATCGACATTCGAATTATAATCAATTACATTTTCATAGATATTATGGTTGTATCTAATTGGATTTCGAGCTCTCTCATTCCAAGCACTCACATAAAAAATATTTTTGTTTTCTAAATAGCTTTGAGAATGGTAACTCATGGGTTTGGCAACTGTGTTCAGATACAACGTAAATCCGATATCAATAATAATAATTTGATATTCTAAACTGTCGTTTGCAATCACAACAGGTTGTTCTTTAGCGGGCTTGTTTTTTATGGGAGACGAACTACATGCGTAAACGAGTACTCCAACAGAAAACAGCAGTAGTAGTTGTTTTAAAAGTTTCATGTGTTTAAAATTTTGTAATTAATTAAAAATATTTCAAAATTTGAGAACCCATGTAAGCATTCGCTACACTCGTTCTCCTATGAATTTATTTTAATCATACACTTTCGTGTATTTTTAGATTAAAATAAGTCATATTCGTTTCATAATCAGTAGTTTTATCTAGTAAAACTGCAAAAATTATTCCAAAAAATATTGATTTATTCGGGTTTTAACATTAATTTTCAGAAATTAAAAATCTTCAAATTTTGACAGCCATGCGTAAAATAATCATCTTCATTAGTGTTCTTATGATATGCATATCATGCTTACAGCAAGAAACCAACAAAACAAATTATACTGTCTTAGACGAAAAAGAACGCGCAACATTTCGAGATGAATTACTCGCTGATAGATTTGATAATTTACTGCCACAATTAATGGATGCAACAGCTATTGATATGTGGATAGTTATTTCGAGAGAGTACAATGAAGATCCTGTGATGAAAACAATGTTGCCTTCCGTTTGGCTAAATGCCAGAAGAAGAACCATTTTAGTTTTTTATAGAGATAAAGCTAAAAATACCATTGAAAAATTAGCTGTTGCAAGGTATGATATTGGTACAAATATTAAGCCTGCATGGGACAAAGAAAAAGAACCCAATCAATGGAATGCCTTGTATAAAATTATCGCAGAGAGAAATCCAAAAAAGATAGGAATCAACATGTCAGAACATTTTGCTTTGGCAGATGGATTGGTAAAGACAGATTACGATGCGTTTTATAAGAATCTTCCACAAACAGATAGAAAGAAATTAGTTTCTGCTGAAAATTTAGCGATTGCTTGGATAGAAACACGAACAAAAAAAGAAATGAAAATTTACGATGAGCTTGTTCAAATTACACACGATATTATTGACGAAGCTTTTACTGAAAAAGTAATTATACCAGGAAAAACAACTACGGATGATGTGGTTTGGTGGATGCGTCAAAAAGTAACAGATTTAGGATTGGAAACATGGTTTCATCCAACTATAGATCTTCAAAGAAGTAAAGTGCCTTTAAAATCTCATATCTATTCGTTTACAAAAGGAGAAAAAGGCAACGTTATTTTAGCAGGAGATTTATTGCATTGCGATTTTGGAATCACCTATTTAGGACTTAATACTGATTGTCAACAACATGCTTATGTGCTTCAAAAAGAAGAAAAACAAGTGCCAAGTTTTCTTTCAAAAGCATTTGAAAAAGGAAATCGATTACAAGATATTTTAACAGGGAACTTTGTAGCTGGAAAAACAGGAAATGATATCTTAGCAAATTCTCTTGCGCAAGCAAAAAAAGAAGGATTAAAACCTTCTATTTATACACATCCTTTAGGTCTTTTTGGACATAGTGCAGGAACAACAATTGGTATGTGGGATTCACAAGGTGGGGTTCCTGTTAATGGAGATTATCCATTGCATAAAAACACCGTGTACGCTATTGAGTTAAATGTTACGGTAACCATTAAAGAGTGGGGAAAAGACATTCGGATTATGCTAGAAGAAGCCGGTTTTTTTGGTGATCATACGTTTCGATATGTAAATCAACGGCAAGAAAAAATTAAAGTAATATCAACAAATTAAAAGAACAATGAAAAAAAGATGTGTTTGGGCGGGAAACGATCCATTATATATAGCATACCACGATACAGAATGGGGAACCCCAGTTTATGATGACGAGACCTTGTTTGAATTTTTACTCTTAGAAACTTTTCAAGCAGGTTTAAGTTGGATTACCATTCTAAAAAAAAGAGAAAATTTTAGAAAAGCATTTGACAATTTTGATTATCAGAAAATAGCGAATTATTCAGAAGAAAAGTATGATAGTTTGTTGTTAGATGCGGGGATTATCAGAAACAAATTAAAAATTAGATCTGCCATAAAAAATGCCCAGTTGTTTATAGAGATTCAAAAAGAGTTTGGTTCGTTTTCGACCTATATTTGGTCTTTTGTTGATGGAAAACCCATCGTAAATAAAATCAAAGCAATGCAAGATATTCCTGCAACAACGGCATTGTCAGATCATATTTCCAAGACCTTGAAAAAAAGAGGATTTAAATTTGTAGGCTCAACAATTATCTATGCTTTTATGCAAGCAACAGGCATGGTAAATGACCATGCAGTAGATTGTTTTAGGTATGGTGATATAAAAATGGACTAGGCTAACTCTTTAGGTAGATTCTAACAAAGCTAAAAACAGCAATAGCAAAGACTAGCCAAAATCCGACTTTTAAGGCGGTGTTTTTATAATAAATTTTATGATTTTTAATATCTTTTCTATAACTCCAAATCATTAAAAGAGTAAAAGCAACTACAAAAAAACCAGCAAAAATTAATTGACCTTTGGTAAACATAAATTCGTATTTTTATGCAAAAATACAAATTAAATGAAGACAGCAATCGTTTTTGGAGCAACATCTGGTATTGGAAAAGAATTGGCAAAACTGTTGGTAAACGATGGTTATAAAGTTGCCATTACTGGAAGAAGATTAGAGAAGCTCGAAGAACTTAAAAATAGTAATCCAACACACTATGTAGTCAAACAAAATGACATACAGGATGTAGAAGATGTTGAAAAAGTTTTTAATGAAATTGTAGCAGAATTTGAGAATATAGATTTGATTGTTCAATCTTCAGGATGTGGCTTTGTAAACACAAAATTAGCATGGGACTTAGAAATACAAACCATCAATACAAATGTGGTGGGCGTTACAAAACTCTATGATTTGGCATACAACTTGTTTAGAAAGCAAGAGTTTGGTCATTTGGTAGGTATTTCATCCATTGCGTCTTTACGAGGAAATAGAGGAGCTCCTGCTTATTTTGCTTCAAAGGCGTATCAAAAATCGTATTTAGAAAGTTTGTATTTTAAAACCAAATCCATCAAATCTAAGCAGGTGTTTATTACAGATGTTCGTCCTGGGTTTGTAGATACAGCAATGGCTTTGGGAGAGGAAGTGTTTTGGATGGTTTCTTTGGAAAAAGCTGTAAAGCAATTGTATACTGCCATTAAAAAGAAAAAACGTAAAGTCTATATTTCTAAGCGTTGGGGTTTGATAGCTATTGTATTAAAAATGTCGCCAGCTTGGTTGTTAAAGAAAGTATTGTAAATAATAATTAATGATCGTGTTGCGCTTTAGCGTGGTGCCTTGAAAACAAAAAATAAATCATATCACATGAAAAAAAGAATCGCCGCAGTACATGAATTTCACACTGCCTTTAAATTGGGAATCAAGAATTCGCCAACTGCAAATATTGGAGAAGACAGAAACAAGCTTCGTTTTGAATTGATGAAAGAAGAAAATGAAGAGTATTTTGAAGCGGCACAAAACAACGATTTGGTTGAGGTTGCGGATGCTTTGGGTGATATGCTGTATATTTTATGTGGGACTATAATTGAACACGGAATGCAGGATAAAATAGAAGCCGTTTTTAACGAAATACAACGTTCTAATATGAGTAAGTTGGGAGCAAATGGAAAACCAATTTATAGAGAAGACGGAAAAGTATTGAAAGGGCCAAATTATTTTAAACCACATATCAAAGAGATTTTAGATGAGTAATAATATTAATGTCACCTTGAGCGCACACGTATCGCTGAAGCTTTAGCGTACGTATAGTCGAAAGGTATAAAAACAACTAGTAATGAAAAAATTATTTTTAATACTCGTATGCTTGTTCCTAACAAAAGGAATGCAAGCACAAAATATTTTTGGGGCTTGGGAAGGAAATCTAACCTCTAAAAAAGGAGAAAAATTAAGGTTTGTTGTAATTTTTGCTGATGGATATCAGGTGTTAACCATTTATGAAGCAACTACAGGAAAGTTTATTCACGCAAATGGTGGAACTTGGAGGATAAAGGGTGATGTCGTGACGGAAAAGGTAGAATTCGACACTGATAATCCAGCACGTGTTGGAACAGAAGTGAGTTTTAAAGTGGCTATTAAAGGCGCTGTTATGAAGCTTTCGAGTCGTGAAATGAAATTTAAACGAATAGATGCTGGTGCTCCAGGGAAATTACAAGGAGCTTGGTTAATGTCGGGTAGAATACGCGATGGAAAAACTCAAATGAGAGACATCACTAGACCCAGAAAAACTATGAAACTATTGTCTGGAACTCGTTTTCAATGGATTGCCTACAATACAGAAACCAAACAATTTATGGGTACTGGAGGCGGAACGTACACCACTATAAATGGAAAGTACACAGAAAACATTGAATTCTTTTCTAGAGACGATTCTAAAGCTGGACTTAGCTTACAATTTGATTATACGTTAAAAGAGGGCACATGGAATCACAAAGGTTTTTCTAGTAAAGGAGATGAGATGCATGAGCTTTGGTCTGTGAGAGATTGATATAATATTATTAATTTCGGCAGTACTCATCATAATACTGTACAATTTTCATCGTATTTTTGCGGTCTACTGTTTTATCTTTGTAACATTTTTTATTTTTTGCTACTAATAGGCTAACTAGTAAAGTTTTGAAAACCATGAAAAACGAAAATACGGGAAGATACGCAGTGATAAAAGAAAAGATTTCAAAATTTTATCAATGTGAATTAAGAACCTTTAAACTCATTTTAGGAATTAAGTAAGATTACAATTCGTAATTTTGACCTTCTTTAGCAAATCGGAAACCTAGCTTTTCGATTTGCTTTCTTTCTTTACTACCTGTTTGTAACGTAGGATTTGTATGATTGAAGTGAATAAAAATCACCTTGTGTTTTGTTTCCATAGACTCATTTTTAAATAAGTCAACGGTCTCTGAGGTAAACGGATGCGGAATTTCAGACATCGGTCTGTTGATTTCTCCGTCTTTTAGAAAAGAGGCATCTAGAAAAGCAATATCTACCTTTTTCACTTCTTCAATAATATTTTTTTTCCATTTGTGCCACTTGTCAATATCTGGAATGAACAAGGCTGTTTTTTTAGGGCCTTCAATTTTGTAACCAACAGTTTCAGAAAATTCATCGCGATGTGGAACTACAAAAGGAGTCACTTTTAAGTTATTGTTCAATACAATTGTCGAATCTTTTTGGAGTTTTTCAATCACAATATTTTGGATGTCAATCAACTGACTCCAAGGGCCGTTTTCTTCTAAAAAGGTTTTCATTTTAGGCATTGCAAACACCTTAGTGTTTTTTCTCCCCAAGGCTTCTCTTCCAAAATACATGAGCCCAGTGTAATGTCCAATATGTGCGTGTGTTAAGAAAACACCATCAATAATACTCTCTTTTTTTAAATGATGTTGTTCCAACTCTGCTAATTGAGTAGAGATATCTGGTGTGGCATCAAACAGCCATTTTTGATTATTTTCAAGATCTAGCAAACCTAAAGAGACTACTTTTTTACCTGTGTTTTTTCCGTTGTAATAGTTCTTGCAACATTCTTTCTGGCAACCAATATGTGGGTAGCCACCATCTTGCGCGATTCCTAATACAGTTATGTACTGCTTAAAAGAAATGGCTTCTTTTTTGATTTTTTCGGTACTATTCTGTTGACAGCTAGCTAAAATAATTAGTAGAAAAGCAAGGCTAAATAAAGGTCTCATAATGATTATTTTAATTTCTTAAAACTACAAAAAAAGCACCAATTTAAAATTGATGCTTTTTGAAATTATTAAGGAGTGTTGTTTAAACAACAACTCTCCATCCGTAAGGATCTGGAGCTTTATTTGTTTGTATGTCTGTGATGCGTTTTTTTAATAAAGAAGCATAGGTGTCTTCAAGCTCTGGTAAATCGTAATCTGTATTTTTATAGCCAAAACCAGCAATTGGAGAGATTACCGCAGCAGTTCCTGTTCCAAACATTTCCTTTAAGCTTCCGTTTTTAGCAGCCTCAACAACTTCGTTTACCGTAATTTTTCGTACTTCTATAGCAATGTTTTCATCTTTAGCAATTTGTAAAATACTTTTACGTGTAATTCCATCTAAAATACGGTCACTAGTTGGACTCGTAATTAAGGTGTCATTAATTCTGATAAAAATATTCATGGCGCCAGCTTCTTCAATATACTCATGTGTATTGTCATCTGTCCAAATCACCTGATTGTATCCTTTTTCGATGGCCAATTGCGTTGGGTAAAATTGCGCAGCATAATTACCACCAGCTTTTGCAAAACCAACACCGCCATTTGCCGCACGGGCATATTTTTCTTCGATTAAAACTTTTACTTTTCCAGAAAAATACTCACCAGAAGGAGCAGTAGCAATAATTAACTTGTACTCATCTGCGGGTGAAGCGTGAAAACCTTCGCCAGAAGCAAAAATAAAAGGTCTGATGTATAAAGAACTTCCTTCGTTTTTCGGAATCCAATCACTATCAATTTTTAACAATGTTTTCAGTCCTTCCATAAAAACATCTTCAGGAAATGAAGGAATCACTAAGCGCTCAGCAGATTTGTTCAATCGCTTGCAATTGTCTAATGGTCTAAACAGTAAGATGTTGTCATCTGTATCTTTGTAGGCTTTCATCCCCTCAAAAATAGATTGTCCATAATGAAAAATCTTAGCAGAAGGATCTAATTGTATTGGAGAGTATGGCAATATTGTTGGTGTTTGCCATTTTCCATCGGCATAATCACAGACAAGCATATGGTCTGAAAACACACTGCCAAAAGATAAATTATTAAAATCAACATTGTCAATATTGGATTTTTGTATCAATTCTATCTGAATATTTGAACTCATTTCAATTTTTATTTTAAAGACAGCAAAGATACATAATTTATTAACCTGTTTCTATAGGCAATACTTGATTTTATTGTTTAAATCCATACATTTGTAAAGAATGTGTTTGAAAAAATAGTATAAAAATTCTTAGTAAGAGTTTTTCTTGTTGTCTTAAGACGAATTAGTTAATACATAAATAATCTACAATTGTGAAAAGAGAAATAATGATCACTTCGGATGGGTCTACAACCATTCATTTACCAGATTGGAATGAACAGTACCATTCCAAACACGGGGCAATACAAGAGACTTATCATGTGTTTATAAAACATGGATTGGATGCTATTTTAAAACCGACGATTTCAATTCTTGAGATTGGTTTTGGAACTGCATTAAATTGTTTTATCACTTTGTTAGAAGCTCAGAAAAAGAATATTATAATTGATTATGTTGGTATTGAAGCCTATCCTGTTACTGTAAAAGAAGTGTCGAAACTGAATTATGTAACCGAATTAAAAGTGATGGATCAACAGTTATTGTTTGCTAAAATACACCAGTCCTCTTGGGAAGAAAAACATTCAATTTTACCAAATTTTAATCTACTTAAAAGACAGCAGTTTTTTCAGGACATCAATGATAAAAATGCGTTTGATCTTGTTTATTTTGATGCATTTAGTGCAGAGCATCAGCCTCACTTATGGACTGCTACAATTTTTGAAAAAATGTTTACTGCATTAAAAATAAATGGTATTTTAGTAACCTATTCAGCCAAAGGAAGTGCGCGAAGGGCTCTGCAAGAAGTTGGTTTTGTAGTTGAACGCTTGCCAGGTCCACCTGGAAAAAGAGAAATGTTACGCGCAACGAAAGTCACAAGTAATATTCAGCGGAGCTAAATGTTACGCGCTGCGAAAACTTAAACAGATATGAGATTTAGAAAAATTAGAGAACGTAAAAAGTCAAATCCTAAACGAGGGATTGTCTTGGTGATTTTATTGATTGTTATTGTGTATTTGTGGATGAATGCAGAATCTTTTATCACCAATTTTTTTCAATAGAACTTAAGTGAAAGTAGAAAAAATCATATTAGGCATTGATCCCGGAACCACCATTATGGGTTTTGGTTTGATAAAAGTGGTTGGCAAAAATATGGAGTTCATTCAGATGAATGAATTGTTGCTAAAAAAATATGATGACCATTATTTGAGACTAAAACTTATTTTTGAACGAACGATTGAATTGATCGACACGTACAATCCAGATGAAATTGCCATTGAAGCCCCCTTTTTTGGTAAAAATGTGCAATCTATGTTAAAGCTTGGACGAGCACAAGGAGTTGCTATGGCAGCAGGCTTGTCTCGTGAAATTCCGATTACAGAATATTTGCCAAAGAAAATCAAAATGGCAATTACAGGAAACGGAAATGCCAGTAAAGAACAAGTGGCGTTAATGTTGAAATCATTATTAAATCTAAAGACCTTGCCTAAAAACCTTGATGCGACAGATGGATTGGCAGCAGCAGTTTGTCATTTTTACAATGCAGGAAAGGTGGTTGGAAGTAAAAGTTATACAGGTTGGTCAGCGTTTGTAAAGGACAATCCTAAAAAAATTAAGTAACAGTGAACAATTGATCACTGATAATTGTTTATTGATCACTGATAACTGAACTATGTCTGGAATTTATCTACATATCCCATTTTGCAAACAAGCTTGTCATTACTGTGACTTCCATTTTTCTACTTCACTAAAAAAGAAAGGAGAACTGATTGCTGCGATGGTCAAAGAACTCGAAATTCGTAAAGGCGAATTAGAACGCGAAGTTGTAGAGACCATTTATTTTGGAGGAGGAACCCCTTCTTTATTGACGGTTGATGAGTTGCAACTATTGTTAGATGCGATTTATAAAAACTATCGAGTTTCAGAAAGTCCAGAGATTACTTTAGAGGCAAATCCAGATGATTTGTCTGAAAATCAACTACTCCAATTGTCTAAAAGTCCAATTAATCGTTTAAGCATCGGAATTCAATCTTTTTTTGAAGAAGACCTGCAGAAGATGAATCGTGCTCATTCCTCTGATGAAGCGAAAAATTGCTTGTCAATGGCGATTCGCCATTTTGATAATATTACGATTGATTTGATGTATGGAATTCCGAATATGACCAACAAACGTTGGAAAGAGAATTTACAAATCGCCTTTGATTTTGGTGTGAATCACATTTCTAGTTATGCCTTGACAGTAGAGCCGAAAACGGCATTGGCAGCATTTATCAAACAAGGAAAATATCCAGATGTAGATGAGGAGCTTGCTCGTGAGCATTTTGATATCCTGGTTTCAGAAACTGAAAAACAAGGATTTGTTCAGTATGAAATTTCCAATTTTGGGAAGCCTACTTATTTTTCGAAACACAATACCAGTTATTGGTTGGGTACAGCATATCTAGGAATTGGTCCCTCAGCACATTCATTTAACAAAACACATCGAAGTTGGAATGTTGCCAACAATGCAAGATATATCAAATCCCTTCAAGAAAACACACGGCCAAATGAAACAGAAAAGCTAACAGTAAAGGACCGCTTTAATGAGTATGTCATGACAGGCTTGCGAACTATTTGGGGTATTTCATTAGACCGCGTTGAACAAGAATTTGGAAAGGAGTGTAAAGAGCAATTGGTAGCATCCGCAGAAAAATTCATCAATCAAGGTTTGCTACTAATAGAAAAACATGCTACTGAGCAGAGTCAACATATAAAAACGACTTCAAAAGGCAAGTTTTTGGCAGATGGTTTGGCAAGCGAATTGTTTGTTTTGAATAGGTAAAAAGCAATTAAAAACTTATATTTGGAGTTATAGTGTCTTGATAAAAGATACTGAAATAAATTCAGTATACATGCTTGCCGAAATAAAATACAACTCCAAAAAATACCAACTAGACTTTTCGAAACCCATTGATATTTCTATTGCCATTGATACTTCAAAACAAAACATAAACGCTTGGTATATTGATGCTCCCAAAATTTCACCTGTAGCATCGGAAGATTGGATTGGAAGTGTTGCAAAAGGAGCAGATGTAAATTTTAATACTATTGAGTTCAATCCACATTCACATATTACACATACAGAATGTGTGGGGCACATTACTAAAAAAGTGCATTCGGTCAATAAAAATTTACAGCAATTTTTCTTTTTGGCAGAGGTAATTACCATTGCTCCACAACAATTGAATGAAGATTTTGTAATTTCTAAAAAACAACTTCAATTTGCTTTAGGAAATAAAAAAAGAGATGCACTTGTGATTCGGACACTTCCGAATTTAGAAGATAAAAAAGAGACGCAGTACTCAAATACGAATCCGCCATATATGCTAGAAGAGGCAGCTATTTATTTGCAAAAAAAAGGGATCAAGCATTTGCTAATCGACTTGCCTTCTGTTGATAAAGAAAAAGACGGAGGATACTTGTTGTCTCACAATGCGTTTTGGAATACCGCTGGTAAAATAAGGATGGACGCGACGATTACCGAATTTATTTATGTGCCAAATTCAGTGGACGACGGCACCTATTTTTTAAACCTTATGATTGCGCCTTTTGAAAATGATGCGAGTCCTAGTAAACCCATTTTGTATCAAATAGTAGACTGATAAGATTACTATTTTTATAGGGAAATCAAAACTAAGAATGATGCACATAGAACAACTCAGAACTTATTGCATTTCTAAAAAAGCATCCACAGAGAGCTTTCCTTTTGATGCAGATACTTTGGTGTTTAAAGTATTAGGAAAAATGTTTGTTTTAGCGCCTTTAAAAAACTGGGAAAAAGGAGAAGCTATGGTCAATTTAAAATGCAATCCAGAACGGACCTTAGAATTACGAGAGGCCTATGAAAGTATTTATTCGGGTGCTTATGTTAGTAACAACCATTGGAATACAATTACCTTGCATTCTGGAGAGATTTCAGACGATTTTTTAAAAGAACTGATCGACCACTCTTATGATATGGTTGTAAAAAATATGACAAAAAAAATGCAAGAAGAATTGAAGAATCGTTAATTCACTAACCCGTCAATTTCCTATATCCAGTTGGCGTAATATCTTTTACACTTTTAAATTTTCGATTAAAATTGGAAATGTTTTTAAAGCCAGATTTTTCAGAAACTTCAGAAATTAACAAATCCTTGTTCTTTAATAAGCGACAGGAATTCTCAATCCGAACCTCTATTAAAAACTGAAAATAGGTTTTGTTTGTACGTTGTTTAAAATATCTGCAAAAAGCATTGGGAGTCATGTTTGAAACTCCGGAAATGGTTTCTAAATCAATTTCTGTAGAAAAATGATTCATTGTAAAATCCATTACATTACTCATCCTTTTCCCTTCATTGTCAGAATACCTTTTTTGATAGACAAAATTAGACAAAGGTGTAGATTCAGAGGTTAAGATACAACTTATGATTTTTAAGAAGATGATAAATCGATCTAAATGTGACGCCTTTTTTAAAGATAAAAACAATGCTAACAACGCTGTTTGGTTTGTTGTTATTTTTCCTCCAGTATTACTAATTTTAAATAATTTTTCAACTTCACTAAAATCTCCAAGTGAAAAAAAGCGCTCTCCAAAAGAGTCTTTGGTAAAAAAAAGTGTGATCATAAAAGTTGACTTACAAGTGCTTGTATCACTTTTAAATACATGAGGTAGATTACTGCCAATTACTAGAATGTCTCCAGAAGTATACTCGTTAATTGTGTCACCAACAACCAAAGTCCCTTCACCCTCTACAACAACAGAAAGTTGTATTTCTTCATGTTGATGCAACTTATCGTACAAGAACTCTCCTGTATCTTCTTGATATAGAAGTGCCACATTTTCCGATTTCGGAATTTTAAAGGGAAGTATTTTCACGAGTATTTATTTATAGGACACAAATATATGCTAAAATTCACTTAAAAATTGATAACAATACATTACAAAGGTAATAAAGTACATACACTAGTTAATATGCAGTAATCTAGAATCCTTATTTTGTCTGTAAATTTGTAAAAAAATAGAATAAGTATGAGCATAGAATGGAAAGGCGTTATGCCTGCAGTAACTACCAAGTTTACAAATGAAGACACCTTAGATTTGGTAAATTTTGAAGTAAACATCAATGCACAATTAGAAGCGGGCGTACATGGAATTATTCTTGGCGGAACGTTGGGAGAAGCAAGCACGCTTACTGACGAAGAAAAAAGAACCTTGATAAAAGAAACGGTTCGTATTGTAAAAGATCAAGTGCCTGTAATTATAAACATTGCAGAGCAAAGTACTGCCAATGCAATCGCATCTGCACGTAAGGCAGAAGAAGATGGTGCTTCTGGATTGATGATGTTGCCTCCAATGCGGTATAAAGCAGACGATAGAGAAACAGTTGCCTATTTTAAAAAAGTAGCCAATAGTACAACGTTACCCATTATGATTTACAACAACCCAGTAGATTATAGTATTGAAGTTACTTTAGACATGTTTGAAGAATTGGCAGCATGTAAAAATATACAAGCAGTAAAAGAATCTACCAGAGATATTTCTAATATTTCGAGAATGAAAACTCGTTTTGGAGATCGTTTTGCAATTTTAAGCGGTGTAGATACACTCGCTTTAGAAAGTTTATTAATGGGAGCAGACGGTTGGGTTTCAGGATTGGTTTGTGCGTTTCCAGCAGAAACGGTTGCGATTTACAAACTAGCAAAAGCAGGTAGAGTGCAAGAGGCTATTGAAATTTACCGTTGGTTTTTACCTTTGCTAGAATTAGATATAAATACTAAATTAGTGCAAAATATTAAGTTGGCAGAAGTTGCGACCGGAATTGGCACTGAAAATGTACGCGAACCGCGTTTGCCATTGGTTGGTGAAGAACGAGCAAAGGTCTTGAAAATTATTGACAATGGATTAAAGAACAGACCAATACTGCCAGCATATAAACAGTTGTAAAAGTAAAGCTGAATGAAGTTCAGCATCTCAGAAACTTATGCTAGAAATAAGGCCAACATGTGAACATTGTAACAAGGCATTGCCATTTGATTCTCAAGAAGCAATGATTTGTACATTTGAGTGCACCTTTTGTAACCAATGTGTTGAAACGGTGCTACAGCATGTTTGTCCAAATTGTGGAGGTGATTTCACAATGCGTCCAATACGGCCAAAGGCACTGTTAGAAATACATCCAGTTGCTACAAAAACGATTTATAAACCAGTAGATGTCGAAGCACATTTACAGAGCATTCATAAAAAATGATTACAGGAAAAAATTATATAGGAAATCAACTTAAAGCTAGCGGTAGTATCACGCACAAAACAATCAATCCAAAATTGAATGTAGAGAATGCAACGTCGTTTTATGAAGCAACTTTAGAGGAAGTAAACGAAGCCGCAGAATTAGCAGCAAAAGCATTCAAAACCTATAAGAATGTTTCAGGAATTCAACGAGCAGCTTTTTTAAATGCCATTGCAGATGAAATTTTAGCTTTAGGCTCAGAATTAACAGACATGTATTCTTCTGAATCTGGTTTGCCAGAAGGAAGAGCGCAAGGAGAGAGAGGAAGAACCATTGGTCAGTTGCGTTCGTTTGCAGCGTTGATTTTAAAAGAAGATTGGAGAAGTAATACCATTGATGTTGCAGAGCCAGATAGAACACCTTTACCAAAATCTGATCTTAGAAAAACATCAATTCCATTAGGACCAGTTGTGGTTTTTGCAGCAAGCAATTTTCCATTAGCATTTTCTACTGCTGGTGGTGATACGGCAAGTGCATTGGCTTCTGGTTGTCCAGTAATTGTGAAATCGCATGCGATGCATTCTGGAACTGGAGAATTGGTGGCATCCGCAATTATTAAAGCTGCAGAAAAAACAGGAATGCCAAACGGTGTGTTTTCAAACATTACGGGTAGAGGTAGAGTTGTAGGAGCTGCTTTGGTAAAACATCCAAAAGTAAAAGCAGTTGGATTTACAGGAAGTATTGCTGGAGGAAGATCGTTGTATAATCTTGCTGCAGAAAGAGCAGAGCCGATTCCGGTTTTTGCAGAAATGGGATCGATCAATCCAGTGGTTATATTGCCAAATGCAATCGCTAAAAAAGCAAACGAAATTGCAACGACTTATGCGGGTTCTATCACGTTGGGAACAGGACAGTTTTGTACAAATCCAGGCTTGTTATTAACGATTGCAGGACAAGAAACAGATGCTTTTATTAAAGACTTAGGAGAAAAAACAGCAAGCATTGCTGCACAGTGTATGTTGCACCCAAGTATAAAAGAAGGTTTTGTAGCAAACGGAGAATTGGTAGCCTCACAAAAAGGAGTAGAAACGGTAGAGAAAGCATCCGAAGAAATTGACGCTAATTTTGCTGCTTCACAAGTTTGTGCAGTATCTGGTTCAGACTTCTTAGCGAATGCGAAAATGCATACAGAGGTATTTGGACCATTTTCTATCGTTGTAAAATGTGTAAACGAAGAAGAATTGATTGAGGTAATAGACAATTTAGAAGGACAATTAACAGGAACTGTTTTAGCAGAAAAAGACGATTTTCATAGTTTGTCTACAGTTGCAGATGCGTTGCAAAATAGAGTTGGAAGAATTATTTTTAATGGAGTTCCAACAGGCGTTGAGGTTTGTGAATCTATGATGCACGGAGGTCCGTATCCAGCATCAACAGACTCAAGGTTTACAGCCGTTGGTATTGGATCTATCAAACGATGGGTACGACCATTTAGTTTTCAAGATTGGCCAAGCGAATTGTTGCCGAAATTTTTAAAATAAAAATACTACGTATGAAAATCAGTAAACTCTCTGGGCTTTTAGTTTTGCTAAGTTTTATGGCTTGCAAAAACACTTCTTCAAGTGATCAGTTGCACTCCTTAATAGCGACTTATGAAAAGCCCAGAGAGTATGATTTTAAAAAAAATGGATCTGTAGAAAATACGATAAAGTATTACCAAGCAGAAGCAAGATTCGCGACAAAGCTAAAAGAAAAAGTAGAAGTTTTTTCAACAAAAGGCTTGTCAGAGACAGATCAAATTTCTAGAGAATTAATCCTCTTTGTTTTACAAGATAAAATAGACCAACATCGGTTTAAAATGTACTTGAATCCAATCACCAATGAAGTCGCTTTCCATTTAAATTTAAGTCGAATGGGAAATAGAACGTTTAAAAACAGGAAACAAGTAACAGAATACTTGAAGCAATTGGATGCATTGCCAAAAAAGGTTGCTTATAATTTAAATCTGTTAAGAGCTGGAATTGAAGAAGGAATATCACAGCCCAAAGCAGTTTTTACGAAGTATGAGTTTACCTATGACAAACACATTGTTGCAGAGGTAACAAAGAGTGAGTTCTACAAGCCTTTTCATCACTTGCCTGAGTCATTTTCAAAAGCGTTGAAAGACTCTGTTATTAGAGTAGCGAAAATGAGTGTTCAAAAAAATGCGGTGGAGCAATACAAAAAAATTAAAGTCTTTTTCGAAACAGAATATTTTCCAAACACCCGAAAAGGTCTAGGTGTATCTACAGTGCCTAATGGAAAGGAATTTTATCAAAATAGAATCAATTTTTATACGACTAGTGATCAGTATACCGCTGATGATATTTATGCTATTGGTGTAGAAGAAGTGGCTAGAATTAAAGCAGAAATGCAACAGATTATTAAGGAGTTGGGATTTAAAGGGAGCTTTGCAGAATTTTTAAAATTCTTAAGAACAGACAAGCAGTTCTATGCAAAAACACCCAAAGAACTCTTGATGTTTGCAAGAGATGTTTCAAAAAGAATTGATGATCAATTGCCAAAGTTCTTCAAGACCTTACCCAGAAGACCATACGGAGTTGTGCCAGTTCCTGCCGCCATAGCACCCAAGTATACAAGCGGAAGATATTCTTCACCAAGAAGCGAAACAAGTGCAGGGCATTATTGGGTAAATACCTATGATTTACCAAGTAGAACCTTGTATACCATTCCGGCGTTAACAGCACACGAAGCTGTGCCAGGACATCATTTGCAAATGTCGTTGAATAGTGAATTGCCTAAAACCATTCCGAGTTTTAGACGAAATTTATACCTTTCTGCTTATGGAGAAGGTTGGGGGTTGTATTCAGAAACCTTGGCAGATGAAATGGGGATTTATACCACGCTGTACGAAAAATTCGGAAAGCTTACCTATGAAATGTGGCGTGCATGTAGGTTGGTTGTAGATCCAGGTGTGCATGCAAAAGGATGGACACGGCAACAAGTAATTGAATACATGTCAGAAAACACCGCCTTGTCTATTCATGAAATTACCACGGAAACAGATCGATATATTTCTTGGCCTGGTCAAGCAATTTCGTATAAAATTGGAGAAATTAAAATAAAACAGCTACGTGCGAAAGCTGAAAAAATATTGGGAGATACGTTTGATATAAGAAGCTTCCATGAAGTACTATTATCAGAAGGAACCGTAACCTTATCGATCTTAGAAAAAAGAATTGATAATTATATAGAAAAACAGAAGAATGAGCCGTAGTATATTTTCTTGTATTGATGCACATACGTGTGGAAACCCTGTTCGGGTAGTTGTTGAAGGAGGTCCAGATTTAAAAGGTGCAACCATGAGCGAAAAACGCCAACACTTTTTAAAAGAATACGATTGGATTCGGAAAGGACTCATGTTTGAGCCTCGTGGACACGACATGATGAGTGGAAGTATTTTATTTCCGCCTCACAATCCAGAAAACGATTTTGCAATTCTATTTATCGAAACCTCAGGCTGTTTGCCAATGTGTGGACATGGAACTATTGGAACCATTACCATTGCAATAGAAGAAGGATTGATAACACCAAAAATTCCAGGAAAAATTAAAATGGAAGCGCCTGCTGGTTTGGTTGAAATTGAATATCAGCAAACAGGTAACAAAGTAGATTGGGTGAAGTTGACCAATGTAAAAAGTTTTTTAGCGGCAGAAAATTTGACTGTTGATTGTCCAGAATTAGGAACACTTACTTTTGATGTTGCTTATGGTGGAAATTATTATGCAATTGTAGATCCACAGCAAAATTTTTCTGGAGTTCACGATTTTACCGCTGGAAAAATCATTCAATATTCACAAGTCATCCGAGAGCGAATCAATGAGAAATACCCTGATCTATTTATCCATCCAGAAAATGACACCATTCGTGATGTAACACATTTACTGTGGACAGGAAATCCGATCGACCCAACATCTTCAGGTAGAAATGCCGTATTTTATGGTGATAAAGCCATTGATAGAAGCCCTTGCGGAACAGGAACATCAGCTAGGATTGCGCAATTATACGCAAAAGGGAAATTAAAAAAAGGCGAAAAATTTATTCACGAAAGTTTTATTGGTAGTAAATTTATAGGCTGTGTGGAAGAAGAAACAACCTTAAACGGAAAATTAGCCATTATTCCAAGCATTCAAGGTTGGGCAAAAATATTTGGGCGCAATACAATCAGTATTGATACAGAAGACGATCCGTATGCGCTTGGTTTTCAGGTGATTTAAATTCAGGTTTTTAATGAGTAAGAATGTAGTAATTATTGGCGGTGGAATCATAGGATTGAGCACGGCATATTACCTTCAAAAAGAAGGGCATCAGGTGACCGTAATTGACAAATCTGATTTTTCTAGTGGAGCATCGTATATAAATGCTGGATACATAACGCCGAGCCATATCATTTCTTTGGCAGCTCCTGGAATGATCACTAAAGGAATCAAATGGATGTTCAATGCGGCGAGTCCGTTTTATGTAAAACCACGACTGGATATCGATTTTTTGAAATGGGTTTGGGCTTTTAAAAAGTCGGCAAATGCTTCAAAAGTTGAAAAAGCAATTCCCGTGATTAAGGATATTAATTTACTAAGTAGAGATCTATATGAAGAGATAAAAGCATCCAACGATTTTAATTTCCATTATGAACGAAAGGGATTGTTGATGTGTTATCAATCTGATAAAGTAGGAGAAGAAGAGTGGAATGTTGGAAAAAGAGCCATTGAAGAAGGGTTGGAAGTTCAAAACTTATCAGCAGTAGAAGTTGAAAAATTAGAACCAAATGCCAATTTAAATATAAAGGGAGCGGTGTATTTTAATTGTGATGCCCATATGACACCAACCGATTTTATGCCAGAAATGGTTGTCTATTTAAAATCGAAAGGAGTGGTGTTTTTCGCTAATGAAGAAGTCAAAGACATTGAAGTTTCTAATACTGTGATTTCAAAAGTAATTACGGATAAACAAGCGTTGCCTGCAGATGAGGTTGTATTGGCAGCAGGAAGTTGGAGTCCGTTGATTATAAAGAAATTAGGGATTAAAATTCCTATTCAAGCAGGGAAAGGCTATCGAATTAATGTAGCACGAGAAACCAATATTACCATTCCAGCTATTTTATGTGAAGCCAAAGTAGCGGTCACTCCAATGGATGGTTTTACGCGTTTTGCAGGAACCATGGAAGTGGCAGGAATCAACCATTCAATCAATCCAGTTCGTGTACAAGCAATTGCGGATGCCGCCAAAAGTTTTTATAAG
>Ga0209554_1000077_pt1 | contig 72664 bp, 71 predicted proteins | sample MarorgKNORR_S2LV_5_FD_188221 | JGI IMG/M metagenome (GOLD analysis project Ga0209554, IMG submission 188221) | Marine microbial communities from the Southern Atlantic Ocean, analyzing organic carbon cycling - Bottom_A/KNORR_S2/LV (SPAdes) (version 2) | ecosystem: Environmental > Aquatic > Marine...
GCCGGGTACACGGTGTCGGATCCGTCGAACATCGAGTTGGGTCCGTCGAATGCGTATTCGACGATGGCTGAGGGGACGTGCCAGTTCTGGGCGAACTCGTGGTATCCGGGTCACTTCTCGTGGTACGAAAACGAGTTGACGGATGGTTCGCTGGTTGCGGATCATGTGATGGCCGTGGATGGCCTGTTCCAGGATTCGGGTGTTCAGGGCTTGCTGATCACCAAGGTGTGGGCTGACGACAACAACATCACGACGTTGGACCAGATCAACGACACGGAGGAGCTGTATCTGGCGTTGGACACCGATGGTGACGGTGTGGGTGAGATCCTGGGTTGCCCCGAGGATTGGACCTGTGACGACATCCTCGAGAACAACATCGCGTTCGCTGGTTGGACCAACCTGGTCCAGACCAAGGCCGGGTACGAGGCGTTGTTCGCGGAGTTCGTGAACCGTGTGCGTGCCGGTGAGCCTGCGGTGATCTACACGTGGACGCCGTCTTCGTATGTCGTGGAGATGGTGCCGGGTATCGACGTGTACTGGCTGTCGATCGAAGAGGACTCGGTTCTCGACGATTCGAACCCGTTGGGCTTGCCGGGTGGTGAGAACCATTCGCAGGGCGACGGTTTCCGTGACGCTCCGGCGGAGACGTGCACGCAGCCGTGTCAGTTGGGTTGGGAGGCTGCCGACATTCAGGTGTCGGCCCGTATCGACATGCTCGAGGCCGACCCGTATCTGCATGCTCTGTTGGAGCAGATCCGTCCGTCGATTCTCGACATCTCGATCCTGCAGGTGGCGCAGTCCAACGGTGACGGTTCCGAGGCCCATGTCCAGCAGCTCGCTGGCGAATGGATGGCCGACAACGCCGATGTCGTCGCCGGCTGGCGCGAGGTCGCAACCGCCGGCTGATCGGGTAACCGACCAGTTGGCCACGATGTGAGACGGGGGCGGGGCCGCAGGGCCCCGCCCCCTCTCCATCGGCCGTTCACACCGGCACTGCCGGTGTCCTAGTGTCGGGCCGGTCGTGGGCGATTTCGCCCTCCTCCACGACTGGCCCGTCGCTGCTCCCCACTGATCGCCGGATCGCCACTACCGGGTTCCGGAGGCTCAAGAGGTAAGGCTCGCTGACATGGATGCGTTGACCGGAGCTCTCTGGAGCAGCACGGCTGCCATCGGGATCAGCGCCCTGCTGTTCCTCGGCGCCAACCGACTGTTCGATCTCGTCGCCGAACGCTGGCGCCTGTTCGTGGCTGTCGTCGGCGCCATGAGCGGTGCCCTCTCGTTCGGGATACTCATCGGAAACCGCGTCCTGGACGGCCCCCGCGTCCTGTGGATCGCAGCCGGTGGAGCCATTGTCGCCTGCCTTGCACTGGCACCCGGTCTATTTGCAAATCACCGTCTTCGCCTCGCCGTCGGGGTGGGCAGCGGAGTCCTGGTCGGCCTGTTTCTGACGTTCGTCGTCGATGCGGCAGTACGACCGACGGTCAACACGATCGGACTGTTGGCGTTCGTCGGCATCGCCTGCATCGTCTACCTGATTTCAGCTGCAACGGTTGGAAGAATCCGGCCCGGTGGCGTGTTGGTGGCCGCTGCGCTGGGCTGGACGGCCGGTTGCTGGCTCCTCGGCGACATCGGGAGTGGTTCGCGGTCCTCGATGGCCCTGGCGGTCATCGGCCCGACCAGCCTGATCGGTGCGGCGCTCGGTGCGGGACCGATCCGCACCCGACCCGATCGGGACCGGTTCCAGCACCGTGCACGGGTAGGGACATTTCTCGGACCAGCCCTGCTGTTCGTGGTTCTCGGCCTGATCGTTCCACTTGTACGCACGATCTACCTCTCCCTCTACGACGCCCGGGGTAGGAATTGGGTTGGATTCAAGAATTACGGTGAGATTCTCACGAACGATCGGAGCATCGACCTGGCCGATTGGGCGAACATCTTCACCAGCCGCCTGTTCGTCAGTGGTGTCGGCCTGCTCGCAGTTGGCGCAGTCGTCGGCTTGCGACTTGGTCGACGGCGAGGCCGGGTTCTCGGAGCGGCAACCGGCTCGATCGCCCCGGCGCTCGTTGGTGGGTCGCTGTTGATGTTCGCCGTGTTCTCCACCTTGCGGGGAACCGTCATCAACAACCTCTGGTGGGTAATCGTGGTCACCCTGGTGTCCACCGGCCTCGGGTTGGTCGCCGCCGTGCTCGCCGACCGGACCCGGTTCGAGTCTGTGGCCAAGAGCCTCATCTTCCTGCCTATGGCCATCTCGTTCGTTGGTGCCGGCATCATCTGGCGGTTCATGTACATCGCCCGGCCCCCCCAGAAGCCGCAGACCGGAGTGTTCAATGCCGTGTGGGTCGGGCTCGGAAAGCTCGCTCCGGGCACGGTCGGGCAGGCAGTCGGACTCATCATCCTGGCCGCGCTGACCGCCGGAATGGCCGGCATCTGCCTGTTCGGCATCAGGCGCCGACAGAGTGCGATCGCCATCGGAGCGGCACTGAGTGCCCTGCCGGTGTTGTACCTGGCCTATCGGTTGGTCGGGCCGGGTCTCGGCGGAGTCGAGGTCGGCCCCCTGGGGCAACCCATCGGCAAGCCGATCCTGTTCGTCCAGGAAGGCCCCTTCAACAATGTCTGGATGATGGTCGTCCTCATCTGGATCCAGACCGGCTTCGCAATGGTCATCCTCTCGGCGGCCATCAAGGCTGTTCCCGGTGACCTCATCGATGCCGCCCGGATCGACGGGGCCGACGAGCGACAGGTGTTCTACCGCGTGACGTTGCCGACCATCGTTCCTACGGTCATCGTGATCGTCACCACCCTGATCGTTCTCGTCATGAAGGTGTTCGACATCGTCCGGGTCATGACCAACGGCAACTTCGGCACGCAGGTGATCGCCAACGAGATGTGGCAGCGGACCTTCACCGAATTCAACCTCGGCCTCGGTTCGGCGCTGGCGGCGGTGCTCTTCCTCGGCGTGGTGCCGGCCATGGCGCTCAACGTGCGACGCATGCAACGAGTCAGGTTGTGAACGTGGCCTCCCATTCGAACGCAGAGGCCCGGCCGCCGGCGACTGTTCGGATCCGATCACTTGGCCGCCCGGACCGATTCGTCTACGCGCTGCTGCGGGCAGTGCCCACTTGGGCATTGTGGCTCCTGGTCATCCTGTGGACCGTTCCAACCGGCAGCCTGTTCCTCAACTCGTTCCGGACGCGCGACGCCCAGCGGGCCACCGGCTGGTGGGCATCGTTCACCGAAGGCGGGTGGACACTCGACAACTACGGTGACGTGCTCTCCTCGTCCCGCCAGACGGGCGGCCTGGCCCAGGCGCTCCTCAACTCGTTCGCCATCGCCATTCCGGCCACCGTCATCCCGATAGCAATCGCGGCGATGGCTGCCTATGCCTTCGCCTGGATCCCCTTCAGGGGTCGGGAGTGGCTGTTCATCGCCACCGTGTCCCTGTTGGCCCTTCCCAACCAGGTGGCGTTGCTGCCCCTGCTGCAACTCTTCGCCGGTGGCGCCCACTGGACCGTCCCCGGTAGCGGCACGGTGGTCACATTGTTCCCGGACCTGAACCTGGCCGGCACGCTGACCGCCGTCTGGCTCACCCATACGGCGTTTGCCATGCCGTTCGCCATCTTCCTTCTGCACAACTACATCTCGTCGCTGCCGGACGAGCTGTTCGAAGCCGCTCGCATCGACGGCGCCGATCACTTCACCATCTTCTGGCGCCTCGTGGTGCCCTTGTCGGTACCTGCGCTCGCCGCCTTCGCCATCTTCCAGTTCCTGTGGACATGGAACGACTACCTGATCGCCATCACCATGATCGGCGCCAACGGTGCCAACTATCCGGCCACGATCAAGATCGCCTCACTGGCCGGGGAATTCGGTCTGCGGGAGCACCTGTTGTCAGCGGGAGCCTTCGTGCAGGCCGGCGTGCCCATGCTGGTGTTCTTCGCCCTCCAGCGCTACTTCGTGCGCGGCCTCCTCGCCGGTTCTGTCAAGTCGTGATCCAACCGTCCGGTTGGCCCAACCGGGTCCTACGGTGACCCAGAGGAGGAGCGAAGTGGGTGACAACCTCGTGCAGGGAGGGTTGCGGCAGATGCCCGGTGGCCTGGCATCTGTGGGGCCGATCGCCCTCGGCCTCTGGCGGTTCACCACCACGAAACTCGATGATGCCATCGGCCTCGTCGATACCGCCCTGGACCTGGGGATGAACCTGGTCGACAACGCCGACGTGTACGGCTTCGACTGGGGCGGGTCCGGCTTCGGGGCATGCGAGGAGCTGCTCGGAAGGGTGCTTGCGGTCCGTCCGGACCTGCGGGACAGGATGGTGCTCGCCACCAAGGGCGGCATCTGCCCGCCGGTTCCCTACGACTCTGGGGGCAGGGCCCTGCGTGACGCGTGCGAGGCCTCCCTCCGGCGCATGGGCGTCGAACGGATCGACCTCTACCAGGTGCATCGTCCCGACAGCTACACGCATCCGGCCGAGGTGGCCGCAACCCTGGACGCCCTGGTCGATGAGGGCAAGGTGGCTGCGGTCGGGGTCTCGAACCACACGCCCTCCCAGGTGGCCGCACTCACCGCTCACCTTGCGACACCGCTGGCGACGGTGCAGCCCGAGTTCTCCGCCGTCCATCTGGACCCGATCAGAGATGGCACCCTCGACCAGTGCGCGGCCACCGGAACCGTCCCGCTGGCCTGGAGCTCCCTCGCGGGAGGACGTCTGGCCACCGGTGAAGGTGTTGCGTCGGACCTGCTCTCCGTGTTGGACGGCCTGGCGGAACGCGAGTCGGTGGACCGGGCGACGGTGGCCGTCGCGTTCGTGTTGGCACACCCGACTGCTCCCGTCGCAATCGTCGGAACCCAGCAGCCGGCCCGCCTCGAGGCCCAGGTGGGGGCGGCGTCGGTGAGGCTCGACCGCAGCGACGTGTACTCCATCATCCAGGCATCCGACGGGGTCCCGCTGCCATGAATCGGCCGCTCCGCTATGGCGTCATCGGCACCGGGATGATGGGAATCGAGCACATCCACAACCTGCTGGCCCTCGACGGAGTCGAGGTCTCCGCAGTGTGCGATCCGGATGCCGGGTCGCTCGAGTCTGCCCGGGCGCTGGTTCCCGACGCCACCTGTTACGACAACCATGGAGACCTGCTGGCCGGTGGTGGGGTCGATGCGCTGATTGTGGCCACGCCGAACATGACCCACGTCGACATACTCCTGGATGTCGTCAGGACGGGCCTACCGGTGCTGGTCGAAAAGCCGCTCTGCACCACGGTTCCGGACTGTCTCCGCGTGATCGACGCAGCCGGACCGGACGCCATGGTGTGGATCGGTCTCGAGTACCGGTACCTGGCCGCCATTGCCGGGCTCATCGACACCGTTGCGGCCGGTACCGTCGGACAGGTACGGATGGTCGCCATCCGGGAGCACCGGTTCCCGTTCCTCCCCAAGGTCGGCGAATGGAACCGCTTCACCGTCAACACCGGTGGCACCCTCGTGGAGAAGTGCTGCCACTTCTTCGACCTGATGAACCTCATCACCGGCTCCAGGCCGGTCCGCGTCATGGCCTCGGGCGCCCAGGACGTCAACCACCTGGACGAGTTCTACGACGGCCGGACTCCCGACATCCTCGACAACGCCTACGTGATCGTCGAGTTCGACTCGGGGGCACGGGGGATGGTCGACCTATGCATGTTCGCCGAGGCCACACGAAACCAGGAGGAGGTGTCGGTCGTCGGCGACCTCGGCAAGGTCGAGGCGCTGGTTCCCGAGTCGGTGGTGCGCACGGGCATCCGGGGCAGGCACCAGATCGGCGAGGTCGATGAGGCCCGGGTCGTCAATCCCGACGTTCGCCACCAGGGACTGCATCATGGGTCGTCGTACGTCGAGCACCAGCGATTCCGCGATGCCGTTCTGTCGGGTTCCAGACCCGAGAGCGACCTCGAGGCGGGTCTCTGGTCGGTGGCCGTCGGTGTGGCTGCACACCTCTCGATCGAGGAGGGCCGGTCGGTGGACATCGACGAGGTGATGGTGCGCAGCGGGACGGGGCCGATTCATGTCTGACCCCCGACCGGATCCCGAGATCGCCTGGTTCAGCGCCCTCTGTGACGACGACTACGAGTTCCTCGGCGTCGTCGATCCGACGTTGAGGAGTACGTGGGAACACTGCCGAGACATCGTCCTGTCCGCCGAGGAACAGGGATTCGACAACGTTCTGCTTCCCTCGGGGTATGCGCTCGGAATCGACGCAACCGGCTTCGCTGCCGGAATCGCTCCGCTGACCGAGCGCATCAACCTGTTGCTCGCGGTCCGAATCGGTGAGATGTGGCCGCCACAGCTGGCCCGCCAGATCGCCACCATCGACCAGATGGCGGGAGGTCGCCTCCGGATCAACATCATCTCCAGCGACATGCCGGGCCAACAACTCGAATCCGAGGCTCGCTATCGGCGCACCCGCGAGCATGTACAGGTGCTGCGCAGCCTGCTCGATGGCCGGTCGGTCGACTTTCACGGCGAGTTTCTCGATCTGGTGCTCGACCCGCCGCGGGTCAGGACGACGTCGGGACGCTGCCCGCCGCTCTACTTCGGTGGGTTCTCGGAGGCGGCCAAGGAGGCGGCGGCGGCTGAGATCGACGTGTTTCTGACCTGGCCGGACACGGTCGATGGTGTCGCCGAGACGGTCGCCGACATGCAGGAGAGGGCGGAGCGGCACGGCCGGACGCTGCGGTACGGGCTGCGGAGCCATGTGATCGTCCGGGAGACGGAAGCCGCTGCACGTGCCGCCGCAGAACGGCTGGTGAGCAGGCTCGACGTCGCCGAGGGGGCCGCCATCAGGAGTCGCTCACTCGACGCCGCCTCGGTCGGGGTCAGTCGCCAGGCCGTGCTGCGCGACCGGTCCGACGACGCCGGCTTCGTGGAGGAGGGACTGTGGACCGGTGTCGGTCGGGCGCGCAGCGGCGCAGGTGCGGCAATCGTCGGCGATCCGGACCAGGTGGTCGCCAAGTTGGCCGCCTATCGCGAGGTGGGGATCGACGCCTTCATCCTGTCGGGATACCCGCACATCGCCGAGTGCGAACTGGTCGGGGAGCATGTGCTTCCACTCATCAGGCACGGCCTGCTGCAGGTCTGAGGCAGTCGTTTCGTCGGCGTACGCCTCAGGAGCGGATGGCGAGGGTGGTTTCGGGGTCGAAGAAGTGGAGCCGTTCGGTGTCCACGGCCAACTCGATCCGGTCTCCCGATCTGACGGAACTACGCGGATCGACCCTGGCGATCATGAGGGCGGTGTCGTCGATGTCGTCGATCACGGCCGGGTCGCCGGTATCGACTGTCGAGGTGTCGAGGTGGAAGTGCACCAGCAGGTCCGACCCGAGGGCCTCTGTCAATTCGGCTTCGGCGACGATGCGTGGCGCGTCGGTGCCCGGGATTGAGGCATCCTCCATGGCCTCGGGCCGGATGCCGACCACGATCTCGGCACCGTCGTAGCCGGCAAGGGCGGGTCGGGCGGCCAGGACCCCATCCGTCAGGGGGAGTCGGTTTTGACCCAACTGAACTGCCCAGGTGCCATTGTCGGAATCGAGTCGTGCCCGTCGGAGGTTCATCGCTGGAGCGCCTATGAAGCCGGCCACGAAGAGGTTGTCGGGGGAGTTGTAGAGCGTGGAAGGTTCGTCGGTCTGCTGGAGGGTGCCGTCTTTCATGACCGCCACCCGGTCACCCATCGTCATGGCTTCGACCTGATCGTGGGTGACGTAGAGCGTGGTGGCCTCCAGGCGTCGGTGCAGTCGGGCGATCTCGGCCCGCATCTGGACTCGTAGCTTGGCGTCCAGGTTCGACAACGGCTCGTCCATCAGGAAGACCGCTGGGTCACGCACGATGGCCCGGCCCATGGCCACCCGCTGTCTCTGCCCGCCGGAGAGTTGTGCCGGCTTGTTCCCCAGCAGGGACTCCAGTTCGAGGATCTGGGCCGCCTCTGCGACCTTGGCATCGATTTCGGATTTGGGCAGGCCGGCCAGACTCAACGGGAAGCCGATGTTGCGGGCCACGTTGAGGTGGGGGTAAAGGGCGTAGTTCTGGAACACCATCGCGATGTTCCGGTCCTTGGGCTGCACGTCGTTCACCGTCTCACCGCCGATCATGAGTGTTCCCGAGGAGATGCTCTCGAGTCCTGCGACCATGCGCAGTGCCGTCGACTTGCCGCAACCCGATGGGCCGACCAGTACCAGAAACTCGCCGTCGTCGATGTCGAGGCTGAGCGCATCGACGGCGAGGAAGCCGTTCGGGTAGACCTTGGTCAGTTGGTCGAGGGAGACGTTCGCCATGTCGTGCTTTCGTTGTAAACGCTTTCAGCGTCGGGGACTCTAGCGGATCAGATTCTTCGGCTACCGGTGGCGATGACGACCAGGCCGCCGGCCAGCAGAATCGCTCCGGTCGACGAGATGGCCGTCAGGCGTTCGCCGAGGACGAGCATGCCGAGCACGGCGGCGGTCAGCGGCTCGGTGAGCGTGACCGTCGTGGTGGTCGCCACCGGCAGCCGGGCGGCGCCGAAGCCGTAGAGCCCGTAGGCGAGTGCCGTCGCCACGAGGCCAAGGTGCAGCGAGACGGCGATTCCGCCGCCCGTCGCCAGCCATGCGGTGTCGCCGATGGCCAGCGTCGGGAGCAGCAGCACGGCCGCTCCGGTGAGCGACACGGCCATCACGCCGGGAGGCGGGTGGTGGTCGAGCAGGCCCCGCGTCACCACGGCGAACACGGCGTACGACAGCCCGGCCCCGAGTGCCAGGACGATGCCCGTCGGGTCGACCTCGGCAGAACCACCGCCCCCGACGAGGAGGGCGCCCCCGGCGATCGCCAGCACGGTCGCCATGGCCCAGCGCCGGCCCGGTCGCTCGCCGCGCACGACGAGGCCGAGGACGCCGGCGAACACCGGCGAGCTGCCGAGCGCCACGATCGTCCCGACGGCGACGCCGGTGCGGTCGATGCCGCCGAAGAAGCACGGCTGGTAGGCGGCGATCGAGACCGCCGCCACGGCCAGCGGGCCGCGGGGCATCGACGTCGACAGGCGTCCGGTCGCCGCAGCGAACCCGAGCAGCACCGGTCCGCCGATCCCGAGGCGCAGCAGGCCGACCACGGTCGGGTCGATGCCGTCGGGACCCAGCGCCTGCGAGGTGCCGGTCGTTCCGATCAGCAGCATCGAGAGCGCCACCAGCACGACGCCGGGGTCGAGGGACCCGGTGGACACGCGGCGACCCGACATGGCCGAGAACCTAGGGGCGACGACGGGGAGGCAGGTGGCCGGACGGTCCCGGGGCGGCCGGTACGGTTCTGCCGCAGAATGGAGGCTCGAAATGTCAGTGCGAACCCAGGTGGAGACGGTGGCGGACCGCCCGAGGCGGCCGGTCGCCACATGTTGAGCGGGGGCGGCACCAGAACGGCCGTCTCGCGGCGTCGACTGCAGAGTTGGCTCTGGTTGGTCCCGGCGACCCTCCTGACCGGAATCGTCGCCACCTGCGGATCGTTCGCCGGGAGCACCGAACACATCGAGCACTACTGGACGGCCGCTGAGTTCGACGCGGCCGGTCCGGTTCGCATCACCGAGGCCATCGACTACTACGCACCGTCGGTCTCCGGCCGGCACGGCATCTACCGCGATGTGCCCGGTCTGGTCGAGGAGGACCTCGTCGGGGTCTCCTCGCCGACCGCACCGGGCGATGTCGAGCTCAGCCGCATGGCCTCGATGGTCGACACCCTGCGGATCCGCATCGGTGATCCCGACGTGACGATCGAGGGACACCACCGCTACACGATCGTCTACGACCTCGACACGGTCACGATCGGCGACCGGATCGCCTGGGACGCCGTCGGCTACGAGTGGGAGATCCCGATCAGTGCGGCCGAGGTCCACCTCGTGGCTCCGTTCGAGCTGGTCGATCCCATCTGCCGCTTCGGCAGGCCGGGCATCACCGAACCGTGTGAGGTCGTCACGCTCGAGCCGGGCCACCTCGTCGTTCGGGTCGTGGGTCTCGACGGTGGACACGGGGTCACCGTCGAGGCGACCACTGGCAACATGCTCGCAGCGGTGCCCGATTCGGGAGGGCTGCCGGTGGCGCCTGAGTCGGGTGACGCAGGGAGCATGTTACTCGTCGCCCTGGTCGTGATCGTGACGGTGGTCGCCGGTGCGGCCGTTGCGGTCCGGGTTGTCCGCCGGGCAGGTCGTGAGGAGGTCCACGCCGGCCGGATCATCGACGGTGGCAGCGGTCCCGGCATCGGGACGTCGGTGCAGTTGGTCGATCACGCGGACCTGGAGGGGCTCATCACGGTCCGGCTCGATCCGCCCGACGGCCTGCGCCCCCACCAGGGGGGACTCATCGCGACGACCGTGGTCCGGCCTGCCCACAAGGGGGCCTGGCTCCTGGAGCGCGTCATCGACGGCGACCTCGAGATCGTCGAGCCGGGAGCCGACGACGACTGGGAACTCAAGCTCGTGGACCTTCGGGTCTCCAAGGCCGCAGACCGGTTGACGGCGATGTTCGATGACGGCGACGAAATCCGGTTCCCGAAGGCCGCCGGTGCGTTCACCTCGGGCTGGAAGGACCTCGACGACGACTTCCACGCCTGGCAGGAGGCGAGCGGACACTGGCGCAGGTCGCCATGGCCGGCGGCCCGTCAGGATTCCTCGTCGACCACGCACCAACCACAGGAGGCCACCAAGGTCGACGATGCCCGGGATGGCAGGTCCTGGTCGAGGCGTTCCCCCCGGTCCTCGGGACTCGTTCCCCTCGTGCTGGCGGCGGCCATCGGCGGCCTTCTCTGGATCGGCAGCAGTCGTGGGTCCACCGGGGAGTGGCTGGTGGGGGCGCTCTTCGGGCTCCCGCTGGTCGTCGGCGCCGGCCTCGTCCTGCGTCGCGTCCTGTCGCTCGGGCGCGTGAGGCGTGTACAGGTGCTCGGCATGGCTGTTGTGCCCGTCGGCCTGCTGCTCGTCTTCATCGGCGTCCAGAGGTCCCACGGGTCGGTGGCGCCGCCATGGGGACTCGCAGGTGCGGCCCTCGTCGGCGTCGGCGTGGTCTTCGCTGCGAGGGCCTGGGAGCTGACGGTCCTGGCGGCGAGCGGGACCGAGGGGTGGCTCCAGGTCGAGGGCTTCCGTCGTTTCCTGGCGCAGTCCACGGCCGACGAGGTGACGCTCGTCGCCGGTCGGGGCCAACTCCGCGAGTATTCGGCCTGGGCGGTCTCCCTGGGGCAGACCGGCCATTGGAACGGTGCGGTCGAGGCGGCGGCCCTGGTGGGGCTCGTGGCCGACCAGGCGTTCGCCTCCCATGCCCATCAGCTGGGCAGCGACTACGGCCTGTTCCACGACGCCTCGTACGGCGGCGGCTCTGGCGGCGGTGGCGGTGGAGGCGGCGGCGGGGGCGGCGGCGGGGGCGGCGGCGGGGGATGGTGAGTCGCCGGTCCGGGCCCTGAGCAGGGCCCGCCTTCTCACACCGGCGGGGCCTCGGTCAGACTCGTCGGCGTATGGACTTCGACCTGCCACCGGACGACGACCCCCACCGCCTCGAGGTACGGGCGTGGCTCGGGGCCAACCCCACGCCCACCCCGGACGAACTCCTCGATGCCGGCTACACGGTGCCGCACTGGCCGGCGCCGTGGGGGATCGAGGCCGATCCGATGCACCAGATCGTCATCGACGAGGAGCTTCGTCGGGCCGGGGTGCGGCGGCCCGACAACCCGATCGGCATCGGCTGGGCGGCGCCGACGATCCAGTTGGCCGGCACCGAGGCGCAGAAGCAGCGGTACCTGCGGCCGATCTTCACCGGCGAGGAGTTCTGGTGTCAGATGTTCTCCGAGCCCGATGCCGGCTCCGACCTCGCCAGCCTTGGCACCCGGGCCGTGCGGGACGGCGACGAGTACGTCGTCAACGGCTCCAAGACCTGGACCAGCGGCGCCCACATGGCGAAGTTCGGGATCCTCATCGCCCGCACCGACCCCGATCTGCCGAAGCACAAGGGCATCTCCTACTTCATCTGCCCGACCGACCTGCCGGGCATCTCGATGACGCCGATCATCGACCCCACCACCGCCCACTCGTTCAACCAGGTGTTCTTCGACGACGTGCGGATCCCCGCCGACCTGCTCGTCGGCGCCGAGGGCGACGGTTGGCGCCTCGCCAGGGTCACGCTCGCCAACGAGCGGGTGTCGTTGTCGTCCGCCGGCTCGCTCTGGGGCGCCGGGCCTTCCGCCGAGGACCTGCTCGACCTGGTCCGCCGCTCGGGCGGCTGCGACGACCCGGTCATGCGCCAGAAGATGGCGGCGCTGAAGTGCGAGGCCGAGGTGCTGCGACTCAACCGGCTTCGGACACTGTCGGCGAAGTTGGCCGGGCGCACGCCGGGCGTCGAGGCTTCGATCCAGAAGGCCATGGCCGACGATCACGGCCAGCACGTCATGGAGCTCGCCAAGGAGATCGCCGGCACTTCAGGGATGCTCGTCGGCTCCGGTCCGAAGGGGGTGCTCGGCCCGGCGCTGGAGGAGGGCACCACCGACAACCTCCTGCGCACCCGCCAGTTCCCGGACGTGTCGTCGATCTGGCACTACGGGTTCATCTTCTCGCCGGCGCTCACGCTCGGTGGCGGAACGTTCGCGGTGCAGCGCAACATCATCGGTGAACGGGTGCTCGGCCTGCCACGCGACATCGACGTCGAGTCCGGCAAGTCCTGGGCCGAGACCCGGTCGATGGCCGGAAGAGGGCGCTGACCCGTGCGGGCAGGGGACCTCACCACCCCGGCCCTGCTGGCTGACGCCGGGGTGCTCGACCACAACGTGGCGGCCATGTCGGCCCAGCGCCCGGGACCGTCGCTGCGCCCCCATGTGAAGGCGTTCAAGTGCACGGCGCTTGCCGCACGCCTGGCCGCCGTCGGCCACACCGGGTTCTGTTGCGCCACCGTGCGCGAGGTCGAGGGCATGGCCGCCGCCGGCCTGGGCGACGACCTGCTGCTCGCCAACGAGGTGCTCGACACCCGACGGCTCGGAGCCCTCGTCGCATCGGGCGCCGCCAGGGTGACGGTCGCCGTCGACTCGCCGGAGACGATCGCAGCGGCGGTCGCCGGCGGGATACGCGAGGTGCTCGTCGACGTGGACGTCGGCATGCCCCGCTGCGGCTGCGACCCGGCCGACGCCGGGCGCCTGGCCGACGACGCCCGTGCGGTCGGCCTGTCGGTGCGGGGCGTCATGGGCTACGAGGGCCACCTGATGCACGACCCGAAGGCCGATCGCCGGACGGCGGCCGTCGCCGATGCGATGGCGATCCTCACAACGGCCCACGCCGACGTCGGCGGCGACGTGGTGTCGGGCGGCGGCACCGGATCGTGGGACTGCAACCACCTGGTGACCGAGTTGCAGGCCGGCTCCTACGTGCTGATGGACGGCTCCTACGCCCGCCTGGGCCTGCCGTTCCGGGAGGGGCTCGTACTGCTCACGACCGCCGTGTCGGTGAGCGCCCGGGGATGGACCGCCCTCGACGGCGGCCTCAAGGCCCTGGCGATGGACAGCGGCAACCCGGCCGTCGTCGGCGACGGCGAGGTGCTGTTCTGCTCCGACGAGCACACGACCGTCACCGGCTCGTTCACCGTGGGCGAGCGGGTCGGGCTGCGCCCCGCACACATCGACCCGACGATCGCCAAGCACGACACCCTCCACCTCGTCGATGACGTGTCGGCGGGGGCTGACGCCGAGGTGCTCGAGTCGTGGCCGGTCGACCTGAGGGGCTGGTGAGCGGCGTGGGAACCGGGCACGGCTTCCGGTCCGACGGCACCTGGCGCAACTGGGCCGGGAACCAGGTTGCCCGTCCGGTTCGCATCGAGCGACCGGGCACCGAAGAAGAGGTGTCGGTCCTGGTGCGTCGTGCCGCCGCCGAGGGCCGGAGGGTCCGGGTGGTCGGCGCCGGCCATTCGTTCACGGCGATCGCCGTCACCGACGACGTGCTCGTCACCCTCGACGACCTCGCTGCCGTGGTCGACATCGACCGCGGGTCGGGGCTCGTGCGGGTCCAGGCAGGGATCCGCCTGACCGCACTCAACCCGCTGCTCCACGCCGCCGGCCTGGCGATGACCAACCTGGGCGACATCGCCTACCAGTCGGTGGCCGGCGCCATCTCCACCTCGACGCACGGCACGGGCCTGGGGTTCCGGAGCATCGCCGACGGGGTCGTCGGCCTGCGCCTCGTCACCGGCGACGGCTTCGTCGTGGTCTGCGACGACGGACAGAACGCCGACCTGCTGCACGTCGCCCGGGTCGGGCTCGGTGCGCTCGGGATCATCACCGAGGTGACGCTGCGGTGCGTGCCGGCGTTCAACCTCCATGCGATCGAGGAGGTCCTGCCCGTCGACGAGGTGCTCGACCGCTTCGACGAGCTCGCCGAGGCCACCGACCACACCGAGTTCTTCTGGATGCCGCACACCGGCCGGGCCCTGCTCAAGCGCAACACCCGGACGACCGATGCACCGCCGCCGCCGCGCAACCGTCGCCATGGGCTGCGGCGCCGCTGGAAGCGCTTCAAGAACAAGGAGTTGATGGAAAACGTCGTGTTCGGCGCCCTCAACCACCTCGGCCGGATGCGCCCGTCGCTGGTCCCCCGCCTCAACGGACTGGTCGCCGGAGATGGTCGGGCCGAGTACCTCACCACCAGCTACGACGTGTTCGCCAGCCCCCGCCGGGTGCGCTTCTACGAGATGGAGTACGCCGTGCCGCGTGAGCAAGGGCTGGAGGCGTTCCGGCGAGTGCAGGAGGTCGTCGACGGCCTCGGGCGGCCGATCTCGTTCCCCGTCGAGTTCCGGATCCTCGGTGGCGACGACATTCCGCTGTCGACGGCGTCGGGACGCGACTCCGCGTTCATCGCCGTGCACGTCTTCCGGGGCACGCCGTACGAGGACTACTTCCGGGGCGTCGAGGCGGTCATGGACGACTACGGCGGGCGGCCCCACTGGGGCAAGCTCCACTTCCAGTCGGCGGCGACCCTGGCCGACCGCTATCCGGGCTGGGAGGATTTCCGGTCGACGCGTGCCCGCCTGGATCCGGACGGGCGCTTCACGAACGACTACCTGGACCGGGTGCTCGGCCCCGTCGTCTGAGGACGTGCCCCGGCCCCGGAGGCGAGGGCGCACACCAGCCCGATCGATCCGAGGACGAGGTAGGCGACCACCATCGGGGTGACCGAGTCGGTGATCCGGGAGTTGACCAGCGTCGACAGCAGTGAGGCGCCTGCCATGGTCACGAAGCCGATGACCCCCGAGGCGGTGCCGGCCATCTCGCTCATCGGGTCGAGGGCCAATGCCATGCCGGTCGGCGTGAGCAGGGTGACGAAGACGTTCACGACGGTGATCGACACGACGAACGTCCAGAAGCCGGGTCGTCCGTCGGCGGCCAGGGTGACGACGAGGAGCAGGGCGCTGAGCACGACGCCGATCCCGAGGGTCGTGGTTGCCACCCGGTGGGCGCCGTGGCGCTCGATGAACCGGCCGACGGTGAAGAAGGCGACGGCCATGAGCACGCCGCCGGCGGCGAACAGGGGGGCGAACCAGCCGGCCCGGTCGTAGACCACGTCGAAGATCGGCTGGGTGCTCGCCAGGTAGCTGAAGAAGGCGCCGAAGGTGAACGACATCGAGAGCGTGTAGGCGATGGTGACCCGGGTGGTGAGCACCAGCCGGAAGGCGGCCAGCGTGGGTCCGATCCGCAGCGGGCGCCGGTTTGCCGGGTCGAGCGTCTCGCCGAAGCGCACCGCCCAGACGGCCAGGCCTGCGCAGAGGGCCACGGCCGCTCCGAACACCCAGCGCCATGAGGCGAACGTCAGCACTGCCTCGCCGAACAGGGGCGCCAGGATCGGGCCCAGCAGGAAGAACCCCATGACGATCGAGATGACGCGGGCCATCTGGTCGCCCCGGTAGAGGTCGCGGGCGATGGTGGTGCGCAGGACGCTGGCCGATGCGGCACCGAAGCCCCACAGGGCGCGTGCGGCGAGCAGTGCCCCGAGGCTCGGGGCGGCCGTCGAGGCGACGGCGCCCACGGCATAGATGCCGAGGCCGACGAGCAGTACCGGTGACCGGCCGAAGCGGTCGGCGAGCGGTCCGTAGACGACCTGGCCGACCGACATGCCCAGCAGGTAGACGCTGACGACCTGCGTGACCGAGTTGTCGTCGGGGGCCAGGTCGAAGGCGGCCCGGATCTCGTCGAGGGCCGGCAGTGCGGCGTCGACCCCGAACGCCATGAGCGCAGCCATCGTGGCCAGGAACGCGATGACATGCCGTTCAGAGCGCGTTGCCGGATCCCGCATCGCCGGAGTCTGCCAGAGGGGTGTTATCCGGTTGCCAGCGGACCCGATTGTTCGGGCAGACTCTTGCTATGGAGCACCCCACCCGTGAGCAGCTCGAGGCGGGACTCGACGAGATCCGACGCTCACCCGCCGACGACGGCACCCTCGAGTTGATCGTGCGACGACCGGCCGTCGACGAGCGCGAGGTGCTGGAGGTGGGAGATCTGAGCCTGGACGAGGGCCTCGTGGGCGATACCTGGAACTAGCGCCCGTCCAAGCGGACCGAGGACGGCGGCCCACACCCCGACATGCAGCTCAACCTCATCAACGCCCGGCTGCTGGCCCTGATCTGCCCGGACCCCGACCGGCATCCGTTGTCCGGCGACCAGCTGGCCGTCGACCTTGACCTGACCAGCGCGAACCTGCCGCCGTGGACCCGCCTGGCGATCGGCGGGGCCGTCATCGAGGTCACCGATCAGCCCCACACGGGCTGCAAGAAGTTCTCCTCCCGATTCGGCCTCGACGCCCTGCGCTTCATCAACTCCGAGGCCGGCCACGACCTGAACCTGCGTGGCCTCAACGCCAGGGTCGTGGAGTCCGGCCCCATCCGCCGGGGAGACCGCATCAAGAAGCTGTGAGCACAAGGGTGGACCCGGCTACCCTCGGCGCCGTGAGTGATCTGATGCCGGAAGACCCGCAGGACGATGCCGAACTCGACGCCCTTGAGGCCGATGTCGCCGTGATCGAGGCCGCCATGGAGAAGGTCGACAGCGGCGACCTCGTCGGCTACGAGGAGGTCATCGCCGGGCTCGGCGATGCTCCTTCAGAGCAGGTCGGGGACGGTGCCGTCGGGGATGAGCTCGACGCGGGGACCGAGGGCCAACCCGCCGTCTGACCACTCGATCCACCGACCCCCGAGGTTGGCGATCAGACTCAACGGCTCACCGCAGGCCTTCTCCAGCGCATAGATGACGCCGCCGTGGGTGACGACGAGGGACTCGCTGTCGGTCCTGGCCACGATCCGCCCCAGTGCCTCCCCGACCCGGCCCATCAGGTCGACATCGGACTCGTAGCCCTCCGGTCGCGTTCCCGCATCGAGGTGGCCCGGCCAGCCGACCTCGATCTCGTCACGGGTGAGGCCCTGCCATGGGCCGGCGTCGCGCTCCATGAGGTCGGGATCCGTCGGCACCGGGCCGATGCCGAGCTCGGCGGCGATCACCACAGCGGTGTCGGCGGCACGCCGCAGCGACGAGGCGGTCACCGACTCGAAGGTTCCGAGAACCCGGGCGGCCGCCTCCGCCTGGAGCAGGCCCCGCTCGCTGAGCGGCGGGTCCGCCTGCCCCTGCCAGCGGCCGACGGCGTTCCATTCGGACTCACCGTGGCGAATGAGCAGCAGGCGTGGCACGGATGCCGACCGTACCGGCCTAGGGAGTCGAGAGGGCGCCTCCCTACACTTGTGGACATGGCCGTACTTCGTCTCTTCGCCTCCGTGCGCGTCGCCGCCGGAACCGGCGAGGCAGAGGTCCCCGGATCCACCGTCGGCCAGGTCGTGGGGGCCGCCTGCGACCGCTTCGGCTCCGAGTTCGCCGGCCTCGTGCAGAACTGCCGGGTCTGGCTCAACGGCGACCCGGCAGGCGACGACGACCCGGTCACCGCCGGCGACGAGGTGGCGATCCTGCCGCCGGTGTCCGGAGGCTGTTGATGCGCCACCTGGCCGTTCTTTCACTGCACACCTCGCCGCTGGTCCAACCGGGTGCCGGCGACGGCGGCGGCATGACCGTCTACGTCCGCGAGGTCGTGTCGGCACTCGCCCGGGCAGGTGGCCAGGCCACCGTGTTCACCCGCCGGACCGACGACCGGACGCCCGAGGTCGTCGAGGTCGAACCGGGCTTCCGCGTCGTCCAGATCGACGCCGGCCACTTCGACCTCCCGAAGGAGAGGCTCCCCGGGATCGTCGACGAGTTCGCCGACCGGGTCTCCGAACACCTCGTCGCCGGCGACTTCGACGGCCTGCTCGCCAACTACTGGTTGAGCGGCATGGCAGGCCACCGGCTCAAGCACGAACTCGACCTGCCGCTCATCACGGTCTTCCACACGCTCGCCAGGGTCAAGGCCGAGACCGGCGACTTCGAACCGCAGCGGCGCATGGACGCCGAGGCCGAGGTCATCCGCTGCTCCGACGTGATCCTCGCCAACAGCGCCGAGGAGGTCCGCCAACTCGTCCACCACTACGGCGCCGTCGAGTCCCGGATTGAGATCGTGCCCCCGGGCGTCGACCACTTGTCCTTCTCTCCCGGCTTCCAGGACGACGCCCGCGACGCACTCGGCATCGACCCCGGAGAGCTGCTGCTGTTCGTGGGCCGCATCCAGCCCCTCAAGGGCGTCGACGTCGCTGTGCGCACCCTCGCCGAGCTCGACCGGCCCGAAACCCGCCTCGTCGTCGTCGGCGGTGCCAGCGGGGTCGCCGGCCCGGCCGAGGAGTGCCGGGTCCGCCAACTCGTCGACGACCTCGACCTCATCGGACGGGTGCTCTTCGTCCCGCCGCAGCCCCACCACCAGTTGGCGACCTGGTACCGGGCCTCCGACGTGGTCATCATGCCCAGCAGGTCCGAGTCGTTCGGGCTGGTCGCACTCGAGGCCGCCGCCTGCGGCATCCCGGTCGTGGCCGCCGCCGTCGGTGGCCTCCGCACCCTCGTGTGCCACGGCCGAACCGGCTACCTCGTCGAGGGTCGCCGGCCCGCCGACTATGCGGCGCACGTGTCCTCCCTGCTCGACGACTTCCCGGGCGCCACCGAGATGGCGGTCTGTGCGGCCGAACACTCCTGGTCGTACACGTGGGCTGCCACCGCCGCCCGCCTGCGCCGGGTCTGCGACGACCTCTCGTTGCGGACGCTGGTCGACTGTTCCTGACGGGCATCGCCCCGGTCCCCGGGACAGGCCCGCAACCGGAACACCGAACTAGCGTGCACCCGATGGACGAGTCGCCGCCGCTCTCCGCCGACGAACTGGATCGGTTGGACGAACTGATCGACGCCTGGCTCGGACGCCAGCTGGCGCAGAACCCGGTGCTCGCCGCCGTCGACCGGGATCCCGACGTGGGCCCGACGGAACGGCGCTGGCACGTGCGGGTACTGGGAGAAGAGAAGGACACCTTCACGCTGCGGTTCACGCTGCGCCAACGGATGCTCCACTACGAGACCTACGTGATGCCTGCGCCCGAGGAGAACCACGGCGCCTTCTTCGAGCACCTCCTGCGTCGGAACCGGCGGCTGGTCGGCGCCACCTTCTGCATCGGTGAGGAGGACGCAGTGTTCCTGGTGGGCGCCGTGCCGGCCCGGTCGGTCGACGACGCCGAACTGGATCGGCTGCTCGGCACGCTGTGGACCGCCGTCGAACAGTGCTTCGCATCAGCGGTTCGGATCGGGTTCGCCTCCCGGTTCACCAACTGACACTTTCTGTTGCCTTTCATGTCATTTCGATCTACCCTGCCCGACAGGCCCGGTGGCCGGTGCGTCGGGGATCGATCGGGGAAGTGCGATCCCGGGTGGACCAGCCACCGGGCCGACACGCGGGTCGGCACGCCGGCCCACGGGTTCGCGCCATGACCGCACTCCGCCCGGCCCGGTCGCTGATCTTCTCCGTCACGGCGATGGGCCTGCTCAACAACTCGCTGCTGATGAGCTCGACCCCCGAGATCCTCGAGACGTTCGGGGCACCCACGTCGCGGGCCGGCCTGCTGATCGCCTGCGGCACCGTGACCGGGATCGCGGCGGCACCGGCCATGGGATTCCTGGCCGACCGGCACGGCCGCAAGCGGGTGCTCATCCCGTGCCTCGTCGTGTTCGGCGTCTTCGGGGCGCTCGGTGGACTGGCCCCGTCGTTGGGTTGGCTGCTGGCAGCACGGGTCTTCCAGGGCATCGGCTCGGCCGGCCTCATCAACCTCGCCGTCGTCATCCTCTCCGACCATTGGCGGGGACTCGACCGGGCCCGTCTCATCGGCCAGAACTCGGCGGTCATCACCGGGTGCCTCGCCGTGTTCCCGCTCCTCGGCGGTGTCACGACCGACCTCGTGGGCTGGCGGTGGATGTTCGGCTTCTACACGATGGCGCTCGTCGTGGCCGCCGTCCTCGCCGTGCGCCTGGTCGATGCCTGGGAGCCGCGGCCGGTCACGGTCGGCACGCAGCTGCGCGGCGCATGGTCCGAGGTCCGCCGCCCGGCCATGGCCACCATCATCTTCCTCGACGGAGCGATCTTCCTCGTGATGTTCGGCCTGTTCCTGACCGTCATGCCGATCTACCTCGACGAGGCGTTCGGCCTCGGCCCGACCCAGCGCGGCCTCGTCGCCGCAGCGCCGGCCATCACCTCCACGATCTCGGCGCTGGTCGTGGCCCGTGCCCGCAGCCGACTCTCCGCCGCCCGACTGGTGCAGGTCGGCCTCGCCGTGTTCGCCTTCACCTTCTTCCTCATGGGGATCGGCCCGCTGTGGCTCCTCGTGCTCGGTGCCGCCATCTACGGACTCGCCGAGGGCCTCACGATCCCGACGCTGCAGGACCTCGTCGCCGAATGGGCGCCCGAACAGGTCCGGGGTGCGGTGATGGCGATGTCGGTCGGCGTGCTGCGCCTGGGCCAGACCTCCGGACCGCTCGCCTTCGGATTCGCCCTCGGGCTCTGGTCCGGCCAGGTCGTCTTCGTCATCGCCGGGCTCGGGGTGTTCGCCCTTGCGGGGATCGTCGCCGCCAGCCGGGTGATCGAGACCGGTGGCCCGGCGGTCACCCGGTAGGTTCGCGGCGTGACGACGAAGCTCCAGGTGATCGGCGGCGGGAAGATGGGCGAGGCCCTCCTCGGGGGCCTGATCGCCGACGGCTGGGCGACGGCCGGCGAACTCCACGTGGCCGAGCCCGACGCCGAGCGGCGAGATGCCCTGGCCGCCGCCGTCCCTGGGCTCTCCGTCGGTCCCGACCCGGTCGCCGGCGCCGACACCCTGATCGCCGTCAAGCCCGACGTGGTCCCGGCGGTCTGCCGGGTTCTCGCCGACCTCGGCGTCGCCAGGGTGCTGTCCATCGCCGCCGGCGTGCGGCTCGCCACCTTCGAGTCGATCCTCGGCGACGACATCCCGGTCGTGCGGGCGATGCCCAACACGCCGTCGCTGGTCGGCGTCGGTGCCGCAGCCATCGCCGCCGGGTCCGCCGCCGGCCCCGACGACCTCGACTGGGCGGCCGGCATCCTCTCGGCGGTCGGCACCGTGGTCGTCGTCGACGAGCCGCTGCTCGACGCCGTGACCGGCCTGTCCGGCTCCGGACCCGCCTACGTGTTCCTGCTGGCCGAGGCCCTCGTGGACGCCGGTGAGGCCGCCGGCCTTCCCCGCGCAACCGCTGCGGCGCTCACCGAGCAGACCCTCCTCGGCGCCGCCACCCTGCTGCACCAGGGCGACGACCCCCCGTCGATCCTCCGCCAGAACGTCACGTCCAAGGGCGGCACCACCGCAGCCGGCCTTGCCGTGTTCGAGGAAGCCGGCTTCAGGGACCTCGTGCGCGACGTCGTTGCGGCCGCCACCGAGCGGTCCCGCGAGTTGGGGGCCGGCTGACATGCCCTCCGGCAACGACGCCCTGCACTTCGACACGGTGTCCTTCCTCTCCGACTACGGGCTCGACGACGAGTTCGCCGGAGTCGTGCGCTCAGTGGTCATGGGCCACGCTCCCGGAGTGGTCGTCATCGACGTCACCCACGGGATCCCGGCCCACGACGTGCGGGCCGGATCACTCGCCCTGGCCCGCAGCGCCCCCTACCTGTGCCCCGGTGTGGTGCTCGCCGTCGTCGATCCGGGAGTCGGTGGTGAACGACGCGGGGTGGCCGTCGAGGTCGGCGGGGGACAGTCCGTGCTGGTCGGCCCAGACAACGGGCTCCTGGCGCCCGCCGTGGCGATGGTCGGCGGCGCCGACCGCGCCGTGTCGTTGACCGACGTCGGCTACCACCTCGACAGCCCCGGCACCACCTTCGACGGACGCGACGTGTTCGCCCCCGTGGCCGCCCACCTCTGCAACGGGGTCGACCTGGCCGAACTGGGCGAGGTGCTCGACCCGGGGCTGCTCGTGCCGGGGGTCGTACCGGTCTGCGTGCAGGAGTCCGACGGGCTCCACGCCGAAGTGCTCTGGATCGACACGTTCGGCAACGTGCAACTCAACGTCGACCCCGCCGACCTGCCCGGCGACCGGGTGCAGGTCCGCATCGGTGACCGGGTCCGGACCGCCCAACTTGTCACCGCCTTCGACCAGGTGCCGCCAGGCGGGCTCGGCCTGCTCGTCGACTCGGCCGGCCTCGTGTCGCTGGTCGTCGCCAGGGCGTCGGCCGCCGGCGAGCTGGGCATCTCCGCCGGCACCGCCGTGGTGATCGCCGACCTCGACGGCACGGAAACCGGCGCCGCGATACCCGTCTCATTGGGCCGGAGCAGGGCCGGCTGATGCGGTTCGGCACCACCATCGCCGTGGCGATCCTGCTGCTCGCCCTGCTGGGCGCCGCCGTCATCCAGTTCGTCCTGATGGGCGGCTGACTGCATCCGGCGGAGCCGGCGACGGTGCAGCGACACCGAGACGCGACTGCAACCGAAATGCCATGTGAACGGCTTCACGAGCGCCTAGGTTGGCGATATGGCAGCGTCCAAGGACCACGGATCCGACACCCCCGACGCAGTGGCCGCCTCGCTCGCCGAGGCCACCGTCGTGCGCCTCCCCGTCTACTTCCGGGGACTCGTCGAACTCGCCGAAGAAGGCGTCACCACCGTGTCGTCCCAGCAACTCGCCGAGCTGGCCGGCGTCAACGCCGCCAAGGTCCGCAAGGACCTCTCCTACCTCGGCTCCTACGGCACCCGCGGTGTCGGGTACGACGTCGGCTTCCTCATGCAGCAGATCGGACGCGTCCTCGGCGGCAACGAGCCGGCCCCCGTCGTCATCGTCGGCGCCGGCAACCTCGGCAAGGCCCTCAGCCGCTACGACGGCTTCGGCGCCAGCGGCTTCCCGGTGGCGGCAATCGTCGATGCCGATCCCGGTGTCGTCGGCCGCAGGATCGCCGGCGTCACCGTCCGACACGTCGACGACCTCCACAGGGTCGTGAAGGAGACGGGCTGCCAGGTCGGCATCATCGCCACCCCGGCAGCTGCCGCCCAGGGAGCCGTCGACCGGTTGGTCGCCGCAGGCGTCCGATCGATCCTCAACTTCGCCCCCACCGTGGTCACGGTCCCCGACGATGTCGGCCTGCGCAAGGTCGACCTCGCCACCGAACTCCACATCCTCGGCTACTACGAGCACCGACGGGGTGCGGCCAGGGCCACCGGGTGAACCGACCGATAGTCGCCTCAGGGTTGTCAATCCGCCCCCAGGGCGGGAATGCTGGTGCCCCGACGGGGCGTTTCGGCGCACCGTTGCCCAACCCGCCCAACCCGCCCAACCGCAGGAGACCCTGACCCGTGTCGGTCGTCGTCGTCGGACTCAACCATCGCACCGTCCCGCTCGACCTGTTCGAGCGCATGACGATCGCCGAGTCCCGCCTCCCGAAGGCGCTCGCCGACCTGACCTCCCGCGAGCACATCACCGAGGCCGTCGTGCTCTCGACCTGCAACCGGATCGAGGTCTACGCCTTCGCCGAGAGGTTCCACGGCGGCTACCAGGACATCCGGCAGTTCTTCGAGGACAACTCCCACGTGCCCCCCGAAGAGTTCAGCGACCACCTCACCTGCCTCTACGACAGCGACGCCGCCCGCCACCTCTTCGCCGTGGCATCCAGCCTCGACTCGGCCGTCATCGGCGAGCACGAGATCCTCGGCCAGGTCCGGACCTCCTGGGAGACCGCAGCAGCCGAAGGTGCCGTCGGACCCATCCTCAACCCGCTGTTCCGACACGCCCTCGAGGTCGGCAAGAGGGTCCGCACCGAGACCGCCATCTCCCGCAACATCACCTCCGTCTCGCAGGCAGCCGTCGCCATGGCCAACGAGCGCCTCGGCGGCCTCGACGGACGCCGCGTGCTGGTCGTCGGAGCCGGCGAGATGGGAGAGGGCCTCGCCCGTGCGCTCCACGGTGGCGGCGTGTCCGAGATCCTCGTCGCCAACCGCACATGGGAACGGGCCGTCGACGTGGCGGCACGCCTCGGCGGCACCGCCGTCCGCCTCGACGAACTGCCCCGGCACCTGGCCGAGGTCGACGTACTCCTCACATCGACCGGCGCCTCGTCCGTGATCCTCGAACACGGCGACCTCGACGCCGTCGTCGGCACCCGTGGCGGACGCGATCTGCTGATCGTCGACATCGCAGTGCCACGCGACGTCGACCCGGCCGCCTCCGAGATCGACGGCGTCACCCTGCTCGACATGGACGACCTGCGGGCGTTCGCCGAGATCGGCCTGGCCGAACGTCGACGCGAGATCACCGCCGTCCAAGCGATCGTCGACCTCGAACTCGACCGCTACGTCGACGAGTCCACCGCCCGTTCCGTGGCGCCGATCGTCGCCGCACTCCGTGCCAGGGGCAACGAGGTACGGGCCGGTGAGCTCGACCGCCTCGGCGGCCGCCTCGGCGAACTCGACGACCGCCAACGCGAGATCGTCGAGGCCCTGGCCGCCGGCATCGTCGGCAAGCTCCTCCACGAGCCGACCGTCCGGCTCAAAGACGCCGCCGGCACCGCCCGTGGCGAGCGGCTCGCCGAAGCCCTGCGCGACCTCTTCGACCTCTAGGCCGCTGGCCCCGATGGCCGAGCGAGAGGGCAGGCGCATCCGGGCCGCCACCCGCGGCAGCCCACTCGCCCGCTGGCAGGCCGAACGCGTCGCCGACCTGTTGCGGGCCGTCGATCCCGGCATCGAGGTCGAGTTCGTCGTGGTCGCAACCACCGGCGACCTCGACCGCACCACGCCCATCGAGCAGATGGGCGGCCAGGGCGTCTTCGTGAAGGAGGTGCAGGTCGCCGTGCTCGACGGCCGGGCCGACCTCGCCGTCCACTCGGCCAAGGACCTCCCCGCCCTCACCCCCGACGGCCTGCTCCTGGCCGCCGTCCCCGAACGGGGCGATCCCCGCGACGCACTCGTCGGCTGCCGCTTCGTCGACCTGCCCGACGGGGCCAGGGTCGCCACCGGTTCCATCCGACGCCGCGCCCACCTCGCCCACCGGCGCCCCGACCTGCACTTCGAGCCGCTGCGCGGCAACATCGCCACGCGCCTCGCCCGTGCTTCCGACTTCGACGCGATCGTCGTCGCCCAGGCCGCCCTCGACCGCCTTGGCCTCGTCCCCGACGTCGTCGACCCCCTCGATCCCGGGATCCTGCTGCCCCAGGTCGCCCAGGGCGCCCTCGCCGTCGAGTGCCGGTCCGACGACACCGCCACCTCGACCCTCCTCGCAGGGATCGAGGATCCGATCGCCCGGCGGACCGTCGATGCCGAGCGGGGGTTCCTCGCCGAGCTCGGAGCCGGGTGCGACCTGCCGGTGGCCGCCCACGCCAGGGTGCTCGACGACGGCTCCGTCGAGCTGACCGGCGCACTGTCCTCCCCGGACGGCAGCACGCTCCTGCTCGAGACCCGACAGGGCGCAGACCCCGAGGCGCTCGGACGTTCGGTGGCCCGCCACCTCCTCGACGAGCGGGGCGGAGCCTCGCTGCTGGGCCGACCGTGAACACCGACCTGCCGCTGACCGGCCGGACCCTCGTCGTCACCAGGGCCACCGACCAGGCCGGGACCCTCGCAGGCGCCCTGGCTCAGCGGGGCGCCAGGGTCGTCGAACTCCCCGTCATCGCCGTGGCCGACCCGGCCGACGGGGGAGCCGCCCTCGTTGCGGCCGTCGCCGACCTGGACGCCTACGACTGGGTGGTCGTGACCTCTCCCAACGGCGCCCGCCGGGTCGCCGACCGGCTCGGTGGGACGATCCCGTCCGGCACCCGGTTCGCAGCGATCGGACCCAGGACCGCCGTGCCCCTGCTCGCCGCCGGCGCCGCCGTCGACCTCGTTCCCGGCCGGGCCGTCGCCGAGGGCCTCCTCGACGAGTTCCCGGCGCCGCCGGACACCGGGGGACGGGTCCTGCTGGCCCGGGCCGAAGTTGCCCGCGACGTCCTCCCCGACGGCCTCCGGGCTGCGGGCTGGGACGTCGACGTCGTCGTCGCCTACCGCAACGTCGAACCCGACACCGCCCCCGACGTCCTCGCAGCCGCCATGGCTGCCGATGCGGTCGTCTTCACGGCCGAGTCGACGGTCCGTCGCTACACCGCCCTCGCCGGCAGCCCCACGCCGGTCGATGCGGTGTGCATCGGACCCGTCAGCGCCACCGCCGCACGCGAGCTCGGCTACCGGGTCGTGACGGCCGAGCCCCACTCGGTCGAGGGACTCGTCGACGCCGCCTGTGCCTGGGCTGCTGGCTGAGGGACCGCCGCACGGCCCTCCGTAGGCTTTCTGTCGTGATGTTCCCCGAGCGTCGGCTGCGCCGCCTGCGCCGCACCGCACCCCTCCGCCGCCTCGTCGCCGAGACCCGCCTCGGCATCGACGACCTCGTGGCGCCCCTGTTTGTCCGCGAGGGAATCGACGAGCCCCAGCCGGTGGCGTCCCTGCCGGGCGTCGTCCAGCACACCCGCACCAGCCTCCGGGCCGAGGTGGCCGCCCTGCGCGACCTCGGCGTGCCGGCCGTGATCCTCTTCGGAATCCCCACCTCCAAGGATCCCGAGGGCTCCGAGTCCTGGAACCCCGACGGCGTCGTCCAGGTGGCGCTGCGCGACCTGCGCGACGAGGTCGGTGACGACATAGTTCTCATGGCCGACCTGTGCGTCGACGAGTACACCGACCACGGCCACTGCGGGATCCTCGACGGCCACGGCAGCGTCGACAACGACGCCACCCTCGACCTCTACCGGCGTGCCGCCGTCGCCCAGGCAGATGCCGGCGCCGACGTGTGTGCCCCCTCCGGGATGATGGACGGCCAGGTGGCCGCCATCCGGGCCGCCCTCGACGAGTCCGGCCACACCGACACGGCGATCCTCGCCTACTCCGCCAAGTACGCCTCGGCGCTCTACGGCCCCTTCCGCGACGCCGTCGACGTGCAGATCGTCGGCGGGGGAGACCGCAGGGGCTACCAGCAGGATCCACCCAACGCCCGCGAGGCGCTCGAGGAGATCCGGACCGACCTCGCCGAAGGCGCCGACATGGTGATGGTCAAGCCCGCGCTCGCCTACCTCGACGTGATCGCCCGCGTCCGCGACGAGATCGACGTGCCGCTGGCCGCCTACCACGTGAGCGGCGAGTACGCCATGGTCGAGGCCGCAGCCGCCAACGGCTGGATCGACGGCGACGCCGTCGCCATGGAGCACCTGCTCGCCATCAAGCGCGCCGGTGCCGACTTCATCCTCACCTACCTGGCCCGGCGGGCGGCCGAGGCGCTCGCCGGGTGAGCAGCGCCGACCTCTTCGCCAGGGCCCAGCGGGTCATCCCGGGCGGCGTGAACTCACCGGTCCGGTCGTTCCGGTCCGTCGGCGGCACCCCCTACTTCGTCGAACGGGCCGAGGGCCCTTACATCTACGACGTCGACGGCCGCCGCTACATCGACTACGTGCAGTCGTACGGGCCAGGCATCCTCGGCCACGCCCACCCCAAGGTCGTCGAGGCCGTCGTCAACGCTGCCGCAGCCGGCGCGACCTACGGTGCCCCCACGGAGGCCGAGGTGGTGCTCGCCGAGATGGTCGTCGACCGGGTCGCAGGCCTCGAGTCGGTCCGCTTCGTCTCCAGCGGCACCGAAGCCACCATGTCCGCCATCCGACTGGCCCGGGGGGCCACCGGCCGCGACCGCATCGTCAAGTTCGCCGGCTGCTACCACGGCCACGCCGACGCCCTCCTCGCCGCCGGCGGCAGCGGCGTCGCCAGCCAGGGGCTCTCCGGCTGCGACGGCGTCACCGACGGAGCGGTCGCCGACACCGTCGTCGCCCCCTACAACCGGGTACCCGAAATCGACGACACGGTCGCCGCCGTCATCGTCGAACCGGTGGCCGCCAACATGGGGCTCGTCGCCCCGGCGCCGGGCTTCCTCGAAGGGCTCCGGACGGCCTGCGACGCCGCCGGTGCGCTGCTCGTCTTCGACGAGGTCATCACCGGCTTCCGCCTGGCCCCCGGTGGCGCCGCCGGGTACTTCGGCGTCACCCCCGACCTGTGGTGCTTCGGCAAGGTCATCGGCGGCGGGCTCCCGGTCGGCGCCTTCGGCGGACGCTGGGATGTCATGGAGCACCTCGCCCCACTGGGTGGCGTCTACCAGGCGGGCACCCTTTCGGGGAACCCGCTGGCCATGGCCGCCGGGCGCACCACCCTCGAACTGCTCGACGGGGACGCCCACGCCCGGCTGACCGCCACCGCCACCCGCCTGGCGGACGGCCTCGCCGGCGCCTTCGCCGACGCCGGGCTGACGGCGATCCTGCCCCGGGTCGGTCCGCTGCTCGGACTGTTCTTCGGGGCGACGAACCCGACCGACTTCGACGAGGCGCAGGTGCTCGCCGAGAACGGCGTCTACCCGAAGGTCTTCCACGCCCTCCTCGAACGGGGAGTGGCCCTGGCGCCCGGCGCCTACGAGGTGCTGTTCCCGAGCCTGGCCCACGACGACGAGGTCGTCGAGGCCACTATCACGGCTGCCGCCGACGCCGCAGCCTCCGTGGCGGCCTGACCGGTCGCCACCGGCTCAGTCCCGGTCGCGCAGTTCCCGGTAGCGGCGGACCAGCTCCGAGGATGGCTCCGACCGGTCGACATCGGCGCCAGCGCCCGCCAACAGGTCCCCGAAGCGGGTCGCCAACTGCTTGCCGAGCTCGACCCCCCACTGGTCGAACGGGTTGATCCCCCACACCGCCGCCTGCACGACGGTGCGGTGCTCGTAGAGGGCCACGAGTTGGCCGAGCGTCGACGCAGACAGCTCGGGAAGCAGGATCACCGTCGACGGCCGGTCGCCGGGGAACGCCTGGTGGGCGACCAGGTTGGGGGCGACGCCGAGGGCTGCGGTCTCCGTGTCGGTCCGACCGAACGCCAGGGCCTCGGCCTGGGCCAGCAGGTTGGCCATCAATGCGTCGTGGTGCGCACCCCGCGGGTCGACCACCGGCCGGGCCACGCCGATCAGGTCGACCGGCACCACATCGGATCCCTGGTGCAGCAACTGGAAGAAGGCGTGCTGGCCGTCGGTGCCGCTGGCACCCCACACCACGGACCCGGTCGGCCCAGAGGTCTGCGAACCGTCGGCCTTGACCCGCTTGCCAAGGCTCTCCATCATCAACTGCTGCAGGTGGTCGGGGAGACGCCGGAGCCCGTGGCTGTAGGGAACCACGGCGAGGCTGGTCGCACCGAGGAACGACCGGTGCCACACGTCGAGCAGCCCGAGCAGCATCGGCACGTTGGCCTCGACCGGCGTTTCGCCAAGGTGCCGGTCGACCGTGTGCATCCCGGCCAGCATCTCGCCGAAGGCCCCGGGGCCGATCGCGACCATCAGGGCCAGCCCGACAGCCGACGGCAGCGAGAAGCGACCGCCCACCGACTCGGCGAGCGGGAACACCAGGTCGGAGTCGACGCCGCGGGCCGCCGCACGCTCCGGAGCGGAGGTCGCCGCAGCGACATGCCGGGAGAGGTCGTCACCGACGCCCTCCCGCAGCCACGCCAGTGCGGTATCGGCGGCGACCATGGTCTCGAGCGTGGTGAACGACTTCGAACAGATCACCACGAGGGTGGAGGCGGGATCGAGGCCGTCGAGGGCGGCCGTCAGGTCGGTGCCGTCGAGGCTCGACGAGAAGCGCACGGTCACTTCGGGGTGGGCGAGGTGGGCGAGCGCCTCGTGTGCCATGGCCGGCCCGAGGTACGAGCCACCGATCCCGAGGCTCACGACGGCCCTGATTGGCGCTCCGGTCGCACCGGTGTACGAGCCGTCCCGGATCCGACCGGCCAGGTCGGCCATCCGGTCGAGGGTTGCGCCGATGTCGGCATGGCCGTCCGGTGCCCGCAACGCCGTGTGCGTGGCGGCCCGGCCCTCCGTCGCATTGACCGGTTCACCGGCCAACATCCGTGCGCAGAAGCCGGACACGTCGCGTTGGTCGGCGAGGTCGCCCAGCAGCCCCAACACCTCGTCGTCGATGGGATGCCGCGACCAGTCGACCCAGAGGTCACCGACGGGGCCGGCAAGGCGTTGCGACCGGGACGGGTCGAGGGCGAAACGGTCCCGCAGCGAGACCTCGCCGACCCGGCCGGCGAGATCGGCCAGCGCCGCCCATGCAGGCACTAGGCCGCCCCCACCCGTGTGAAGCGGTCGGGCACCAGCCGGACGACCGCAGCGATGGCCCCGTAGGCCGCTTCGGCGGTGCCCCGCTCCTCGTCGCGCAGCAGGTTCGCCATGATCCGGAGCGCCCATTCCATGAGCGGCTTCGACCGCATCCCCACCCGCGTGAGTTCCCGGATGAGGGCCGGGTTGCCGATCACCTTGGCGAAGAGGCTGGCCACCTTGAAATAGAGGCCGTACTCCTCGTCGAGCATCCCCGGGTACCGGGTGAGCACGGCGTCGTCGTTGCAGGCCACCGCCTCGGCGATGAGGCAGGCGGCCAATCGGCCCGTCTCGTAGGCGTAGTCGATGCCCTCCCCGTTGAACGGGTTGACGGCCCCGGCGGCGTCGCCGACGACCAGCCAGTTGGGACCTGCCTTCGGCCCGACCGATCCGGCCATCGGCAGGCGTCCACCGGTCGGGGGCTGGACCGGCTTCGTCGGATCGATGCCCCAGTGCTCCGGCAGGGAATGGGCGAACTCCTCCATCAGGTACGAGGTGTTGACCTTCTTGTAGTCCCGGAACGTCGACAACAACCCGACGCCGACATTGATCGTCCCGTTGCCGACCGGGAAGATCCAGCCGTATCCGGGCATGGCGTTGCCCTGCCGATCGCGTACGTCGAGGGCGCTCTCGATCCAGGGGTCGTCGTGGGCCGGGCTCTCGTAGTAGGTGCGGATCGCCATGCCCATCGGATAGCCACGGTCGCGGACGGTGCCGAGTGCCCGACCGAACCGGGAGTTGGCGCCGTCGGCGACCACCACGTGCCTGGCGAGGATCGTCGACTCGGTGCTGTTCGCCGCCTCGTCGCCGTCCTTGCGGAGGACCACAGCGCCGTCGATTCGGCCACCTTCGCCCTCGATCGGACGCAGCGCCTCCGTCGACAGGAGCAGGGTCGCACCTGCGGCGACCGCATTGTCGGCGACGAAGGCGTCGAGGTCGCAGCGGCGGACCACGTAGCCGTAGTTCGGGTAGACGGGATGGTCGGGCCACGACATCTCGATGGTTCGGCCGTGGGCGATAGTGCGCAGGCCACCGAACCGGTGGAAGGGCAGGAGCGCATCCGCCAGGCCCATCTCCTCGAGCTGGTGGACCCCCCGTGGGGTGAGGCCGTCGCCGCACGTCTTGTCCCTGGGGAAGGCCTTCTTCTCGACGATGACGACGTCGAGCCCGGCGCTTGCGGCCCAGTAGGCGGTGGCGGCCCCGGCGGGACCTCCGCCGATTACGAGGAGGTCGTGGACGTGGGTGCTCATGGTCCGTGGTGGGCGCACCCGGTCAGCGTGCCGGGCACGGTCGCCTAGTGGCCGGCGTCCGAGACCGACGCCAACAGTTCCTCGACCTCGTGCGCCGTGATGGTCGCCGGGTCGAAGTGGCCGGCGAGGTCGAGCGTGTCGCCGTGGACGGCGTCGTCGATCGCCTCGGCCAGTGCTGCGTCGTCGTCGGAGCCGCTCAGCCGGGCCCGCTCGTGGAGCACGACACCGAGGAGTTGCTCCTTGGTGAGGACATCGCCCCAGCCGGGCATGCCGCCCTCGACCACGCGGCCGAGGCTGGGGTCGCCGTAGGAGTTGCCGAGGCCGACGGTGTCGGATCCCTGCACCACCCAGACGACATGGTCGGCGACCGATGGGAAGGCGACGAGGACCTCGCCGTCGGCGAGGGCGTGGCCACTGCCGCCGCCACCGGTCGCACCGTGGCAGCTGGCGCACCGGGCACCGAAGACTTGGTCGCCCTCGGCGAGGACGCCGGTGGCCTCCTGGGGCGGACGCTCGAGCGTGCCGACGTAGGTGAAGGCCCAGAGGGGGAGGAGCAGGAGCGCCGAAATCGCCCACCATGGGATCTTCTTGCGGACGAAATGTGCGGTCATGTAGGGCGCCACCGGAGCAGGTGGGGCCTCGACGACCGGTGCGGGGGCGACCTGGGCCGGCACCTTCGCCGGAGTGGCGGCCGGAGTGGCCTCGGCCGGTGCGCCGGCCGCTGGCTCGTCGCCGGAACTGGCGGCGCGGGCCGCCGCCGCTCGCTTGAGAAGGTGTTCGGGAATCTCGGTCAAAGCGGCCTCCGGCGGCGGCGATGTCGGTGGTGGGTACCGGCGGCTCTGGACATCTTCGTCCCGGGACGCCGCCCGGTCTGGCGGGCAGACTAGCGGTCACTGTAGGCGGTCCGGTGCAGTGGTGCCGACCCGGTGGCAACGGCGAGTCGTCGCCGAACGCGTCCCATGGGCACGCCCGGTCGTGGTGGCCACCGCCGGTCGCTTTTCGCCCCGGAGGAACGGGTTCCACCCGGCCGCATGATAGAAAACGACACCAGACAGGGGTCCGCTCCCGACAGGCACCGCGACCAACGACGGTCGGTTACGATGGTGTTCACGGGCGCTTGTGCAGATTTTCACGAAGTCGCACAACGGCCTGGCACCCACCCATCCATCCGCCCACGAACAAGACGAGGAGAGACTGCCCGACATGGTCGCGTTCATCGCCTCGATCCTCGCAACCGTCGTGCTCCTCTGGGGCATCCGCTGGTACCAGAACCGCACCCCCGTCGACCACGAGTTCACGTGGGGAGAGGCGATGCTGTTCGCCACCTACGTCTTCCTCATCTTCTTCTGGGTCTACGGCGTCGTCCCCCACCAGTGGATGCAGTGGGCCGACAGCGAACTCAACTGGCGACCCGACCGCTACCTCGTCGGGCCACAACTGATGTGGACCGGCGACCAGGGCATCGTCGAATGGGCGCTTCCCTTCACGCTCAGCTACAGCGTCCTGCGCGACTTCGTCGCCGTCGGCATCTACGGCGTCTTCTTCGGCGGCAACATCGTCATGTGGAAGCAGTGGCAGAACCGCGACGAGGAGAAGGCGGCCCCGACCCCGACCTCCGAGTACGGACGCCCGCTGATCAGGGACGGGGCAGGTACATGAGCATCACCGACGCCAACCCCCCCCACCCGACGTTCATCGACGACTACGTCCTCCACGAGGTCGACCTCGACTGGATGGCCAGGTCCAGCAAGTTGAAGCAGTTCATCCACATCGACCAGTCCGAATGCATCATGTGCGAGGGCTGCGTCGACATCTGCCCCTGGAAATGCATCCACATGGTGCGGCCCGACGCCATCGCCGAGGTGGTCGGCACCGAACAGCCGGGAATCGACCCGAGCGACCACGTGATCTTCACCATCGACGACGACGTGTGCACCCGGTGCGCACTCTGCGTCGACCGCTGCCCGACCGGTGTCATCATCCTCGGCAGGATGGGCGAGGCACCGGCCGAGGGCGATGTCCACCAACGCACGGCAAGCCACGGCTACGGCTACGGCATGCGCCTTGCGTAGGCACGGGCGACACGGACGCAACGAACGACAGGGCTAGGGAGAGATCACGGTGGCCGACGACAACGGCAAGAAGTTGGCGCTTCAGGAGCGCATGGGTCAGATGGGTGACCAGATGAAGGGCTCGCAGGCCTGGGCGTCGATCTTCCGACCCGGTTCGATCTTCCGCAAGGGCTACAGCGACAACCCCCGGAACCGCTCCTACGTGATCATGAACAGCGTGCTGTACCACCTGCACCCGGTGAAGGTGAAGCGCCACGCCGTGAAGGTCAGCTACACGCTCTGCCTCGGCGGCCTCAGCTTCTTCCTGTTCATCCTGCTCACGGTGACGGGCATCTTCCTGATGTTCTTCTACCGGCCAACCGCCGCACAGGCCTGGGACGACATCCAGGCGCTCCAGACCGCCGTCGGCTTCGGCCTCATCGTGCGCAACATGCACCGGTGGGCGGCGCACCTCATGGTGCTGTCCGTCTTCCTGCACATGGCCCGCGTCTTCTACCACGGGGCCTACAAGCCGCCCCGGGAGTTCAACTGGGTGATCGGCGTCATGCTGCTGCAGCTCACCCTGCTGCTGTCGTTCACCGGCTACCTGCTGCCCTGGGACCAGCTGGCGCTCTGGGCGGTCACGGTCGGCACGAACATGATGGGCTTCACGCCCGTCTTCGGCTCACAGGTCAGATTCGTCCTGTTGGGCGGCGTCGAGATCGGCACCGACACCCTGTTGCGGTGGTACGTACTGCACGTCCTGATGCTTCCATTCGTCACCGTCATCTTCCTGGCGATCCACTTCTGGCGCGTCCGCAAGGACGGCGGCATCTCCGGACCGCTGTAGGGGGAGGGCACACGATGACCGAGATTCCCGAACACCTCCGCAAGCGGGCCGAGGAGGCCCGCGCCAAGGCCGCCGCCGCCAAGGGAGGCGGCGACGCCCCCGCCGCCGAGGGCACCTCCGGGGGCTCCGGCGAAAAAGTCCCAGCCGGGCTCCTCGACCGTGGCACCCCGGCCTCGACCCCGCCCGAGGGCGCAGCGGTCGTGCCGACCGGGCCGGCCCAGGGCTCCGGCCCCGACGGCCACAACCAGCGCCTGCTGACCGTCGTCAAGTCCGGCTCCATCCAGGACACCAAGTCCACGCCTGTCGACAAGGTCCACGTCTGGCCGCACCTGCTGGTCGCCGAGTTCCTGGCGGCGATCATCATCACCCTGTTCACCACGCTCTTCTCGATCTTCGTGAACGCCCCCCTGCTCGAGATGGCCGACTTCAACAAGACGCCGAACCCCTCGAAGGCCCCCTGGTACTTCCTCGGCCTCCAGGAACTGCTCACCATGTTCCATCCGATGGTGGCCGGAGTGACCATCCCCGGCATCGGCCTGTTCCTCCTGGTCATGGCGCCCTACATCGACAAGAACCCCTCCCGGAAACCCGAGGACCGCAAGTTCGCCGTGTGCCTCATGACCGTGCACCTCATGTTCTGGTCCGTGCTCGTCATGATCGGCTCGTTCTTCCGCGGCCCCGGCTTCAACTTCGTCTTCCCGTGGAACAGCGGCCTGTTCTTCGAGCTGTGATCGCCATGCCGAACCCCTTCGCCCCTTCCGCAACCGTCCGTCCCCTCGTGGGCAGCAGGAGCTGAACCGTGGCCGTCCTCGTTGCCGTCGTCGTGCTGGCCGTCCTGGCCGGCGCCGTCCTGCTCGGAGCCTCGCGTCGCCGCGACCGGGGTGCCGTCGGGCTGTCCCGCGAGGCCCTCAGGAGCGACCGCTCCAACCCGTTGCTCGTCGACGAACCGGTCACCACCGAGTCCGGCCGCGAGTTCGAGGCCTCGGCCCTCGCCGCCCGATCGGGCAGCGACGTGGCCGTCGTCGAGTCCGCACCGCCGGCGCCGTTCGTCGCCCCCGACGAGATCGCCCTCGGGGTCACCCGCCGACAGTTCTTCAACCGCAGCCTCGTCGGGATGATGGGCTTCGGCCTGTCGGGCTTCGGAGGCGCATGCCTGGCGTTCATGTGGCCCCAGGGCGTCAGCGGGTTCGGCTCCAAGATCAAGGTCGGCAACCTCGTCGAGGTCCTGGCCGACATCGAGACCAACAAAGGCTTCCTCTACAAGCCCGAGGGTCGCATGTGGATCACCGCCTACCCGAACGGCGCCGTCGAGAAGGCCAGGGCCGCCTACTCGCCGATCGAGCTGGTGGGCATGACCGTCGGCGCCGACCAGGGATTCAACGCCGGCATCGTGGCGCTGTACCAGAAGTGCCCCCACCTCGGCTGCCGGGTCCCCAACTGCGTGTCGTCGCAGTGGTTCGAGTGCCCCTGCCACGGCTCGCAGTACAACCGGGTCGGCGAGAAGCGTGGCGGCCCCGCCCCCCGCGGCATGGACCGCTTCGCCGTCGCCGTCGAAGGTGGCGTGCTCATCGTCGATACCGGAACCATTGTCCAGGGCCCGCCCATCGGCACCAACACCACCGGCCAGGAGGCCGAGGGCCCACACTGCATTGGCGAGGCGGGCGGGCACTAGCCCCCCAGGGAGACCCGAGAACCAGATGTCTTCGACGATTCTCATAGCGAGCACCCAGCGCACGATCGGCTGGATCCTGACCATCATCGTGATGGTCGGATTCCTCGTGTACCTGCTGTTCAGCTTCCGGATCGGCAAGCGGGAACTCGGCTCCGAAGTCGAGCTCGCAGCCAACCGCAAGCCCTACTTCGACGACGACGGACTCGAGACCTTCCGCCTCGACCGGGCCCTCCTCTGGTCGCTGGTCACCCTCACCGCCGTCTCGATGATCCTGCCCCTGTACTGGCTCATGGAGCCCGCCCGACAGGAAAACGCCATCGTCGACTGGGTCAACCGCTTCGAAAAGCGTGGCGGCCGCAACTTCGAGGAGGCCTGCTCGTCCTGCCACGGCCCCGGCGGTGTCGGTGGTGTCGCCGCCTTCACGCTGGTCGATGCCGAAGGCGGCTTCGTCGCACAGGTCGATTGGAAGGCCCCCGCCCTCACGACGGTGCTGTCCCGCTTCGACGAGTCCGAGGTCCGACACATCCTCAACTACGGCCGGCCCGGTACGCCGATGCCCGCATGGGGACTCCCCGGTGGTGGCCCGATGACCACCCAGCAGGTGCACCAACTGGTCGTCTACCTGCGATCGATCCAACTCGACCAGGACGCAATCTTCGCCCAGATCGACAGCGGCATCGCCGCAGGTGCCCGGTCGATCGTGGTCGCAGCCGACTCCGAACTCACCGACCCCGCCGACATCGCCGCCGCCGTCGAGGCATGGGTGGCGCAGGCGTCCGACCCGGCCAGCAGCGACTACCTCCGGTACGGCGAGTTGATCTTCAACAACCCGGCGGCCCAGGGCGCCAACGCCTGCGCCCGCTGCCACACGCCCGGCTTCTCGTACGGTGCCGCCGACGAGGCCTCCACGGCAGAGCTCATCGAGACCTGGCCCAAGCTGGTCGAATCCGGGATCCTCACCGGCTGGCAGCCCGCCCAGGGCCATGTGGGTCCGAGCCTCGAGGGCGTCGCCAGCCACTTCCCGACGTTGAGCCGCCAGGTGGACTTCGTCTACACCGGTTCTGAGGTCGGCGTCGGGTTCGGCAACGCCCGCAGCGGCACCGGCATGATGCCCGGCTTCGGCGGACGGGTCGATGCCGATGTCATCGACTACGACACGGACGCCGACGCCGTCTACAGCCGCATCCTGACGTACGAACAGATCACCGCAGTCGTGGCCTACGAGAGGAGCCGGTGATGGGCATGATCACCACAATCGCCGGCATCGCCTGGGACCCGAACGTCAGCGGCCTGCTGGCCGTACTCACCGGCGTCGTGGTCTTGATGGGCTCGGTCTGGTACCTCGTGTCGACCAACTCCGGCGTCCGTGTCGGCACGCTGCTCGCATTCGCGGCGTTCTTCGGGTGGATGTTCATCATGAGCACCACCTGGTGGATGTACGGCAAGGGCTGGCAGGGCGACAGCCCCTCGTGGCAGACGATCGACATCAACGTGGGCGACCTCGGTGCCAGCGGCCTCATGAAGGCACGCGAGCTGCCGAACCCCGACGAGTTGAACACCGGCTACGAACTCGTGATCCTCTCGGGCAACGCCCGGGCGATGGCCGAGTTCGGCACGCTTCCCACCGCCGCCGACAACCCCGACGTCAGCGCCGACGCCCTTGCCGCCCTCCAGGCCGACCGCCAGCTCCGCAACGAGACCGTGACCCGCTCGGAGTTGGCCTCCGTGTCCCCCGACATCACCGAAGCCGCCGGTTGGCACGACCTCAACGGCTGGCGACTGCTGCCCACCACCGAGTCCGGCGACGCCCAGGCACGGGCCGTCGCCGACATCCTGTCGCATCCCGATCTCGGATTCGTCAGCACGGCCGACTTCAAGTTGCTCGACGCCTACTCCACCGGCGGCAAGCCCCGCCTCACGGAGAACCCGAACCGCATCGACCGCATCACGCACTGGATCGCCAACTCGGCCCGCATCACGCACCCGACCCGCTACACGGTCGTGCAACTCCAGCGGGTGCTCGACCAGCCGACGATCGCCGGCGAGGCGCCACCGCGTCCGGTCGTCGACGAGGCCGAACCCGTCGTGTCGATCATCATGGTCCGCGACCTCGGATCCGTCCGGCTACGGCCGGCACTCGTGATGATCGGCTCCCTGCTGATCTTCCTTGCCCTGTGTTACTGGCTGCACGTCCGAGACAAGGAGCACATGGCACGCCGCAGGGAGTTCGAGAACGCAAAGGCCTGAGCTGGTGACAACCGTGTCCGTCGTCGCGTCCTTCGTCAGCAAGGTGGGAGCCTGAGATGTTGAGCCAGTACCTGCCCATCGCCGCACTGCTCGTCCTCGCGGTGCTCTTCGCAGCGCTCAGCTTCGGGGCTTCCAGGCTGCTGGCGCCCCGGCGGCCCCACGACAGGAAACTCGCCCCCTACGAGTGCGGGATCATCCCGTCCCGGGAGACCCCCGAACGCTTCCCGGTGCGCTTCTTCCTCGTGGCGATGATCTTCATCGTGTTCGACATCGAGATCATCTTCTTCTATCCGTGGGCGGTGGCCCACCGGGGCATCGGACTCTTCGGGCTGGTCGCGGTGCTGATCTTCTCGTTCGCCGTCTTCGAGTCGTTCGTGTACCTCATCGGCAACGGAGCCCTCGAGTGGGGTCCGGTCGCCGAGGTCCGCCAGGCGGTGTCCCGCCGCTTCGGCAGCGACGTGGTCCGACCGGGCGTGCGCCAGGTCGGCCTCGAGGGACGCACGCCCGCCAGCCCGCCGGGCGAAAGCGCCTCCTGATGGCACGCGTACCGATCCTCGGCGACGTGTCGGGCGTCGTCGACGAGGGCCTCGAGGGACTCGACCACAACTTCGTCACCGCCCGCATCGAAGACCTCGTCAAGTGGTCCCGGGCACGCAGCTGTTGGCCGGCCACCTTCGGCCTGGCCTGCTGCGCCATCGAGATGATGGCCACCGGCGCCGCCCACTTCGACCTGGCCCGCTACGGCATGGAGGTCTTCCGGGCGTCGCCCCGACAGGCCGACCTCATGATCGTCGCCGGACGCGTCTCGCAGAAGATGGCCCCGGTGCTGCGCCAGATCTACGACCAGATGATGGAACCCAAGTGGGTCATCTCGATGGGCGTCTGCGCATCGAGCGGCGGCATGTTCAACAACTACGCCATCGTGCAGGGCGTCGACCAGATCGTGCCGGTCGACGTCTACGCCCCGGGTTGCCCGCCCGGACCCGAGACCCTGATGCACGCCATCCTCACCCTGCACGACCAGATCCTCACCGGTGAGCTCACCCGCCGTCGCGATCGGACCGGTGGCGGCGCCGGCATCGACCTCGCCCAGATGCCCCCTCGCGAACAGCCCGCCCCAGAGCCGACGGACGCACCGTGAGCGACACCGAGGCCACCGTCGAGGAGGCTGCGCCGGTTCCGGCATCGACCTCGTGTGGCCAATCCGTGCTGCACCCCGGCCGTGACGCCTACCTCGGCACCGTCGAATCACTGCGCAACGAGGGCTACTGCTCCGCCATCGACCTCACCGTCGTCGACTACCTGACCCATCCGGGTCGCACCGACCTTCCCGAGGGCATCGAGCCCGAGCGCTTCGAGGTCGTGGTCGGCCTGATCGACCATGCCCGCCGGACACGGATCCGGCTCCGTGTCCAGGTGCCGGCCGACGACCCGACCGTGCCGTCGCTGTTCGACCTCTTCCCCGGCACCGAGGCGATGGAACGCGAGGCCTTCGACCTGTTCGGCGTGTCCTTCGAGGGCCACCCCGACCACAGCCGGATCCTGCTCCCCGAGGACTGGGTGGGACATCCGCTCCGCAAGGACGAGGGGATCGGCGCCATTCCCGTCCAGTTCAAGGCCGCTTCGGAGCGGCGTTGACGACGCCAGTGGTGGACGAGGCGGTCGGCGCCATGGACATGGGCTCCGATGAGCGCGTCCGGCGACGGGATCGCAGCGCCGTGCTCCGGATGACCGAGGTCGAGGCAGCCGAGCTGGCCATCACCCCCCGCAACCCGATCACGGGCGAAGTGGCCGACGAGCGGATGATCCTCAACATGGGACCGGCGCACCCGTCGACCCACGGCGTGCTGCGGCTGCTGCTCGAGATGGAAGGCGAGACCGTCCTGCGCTCGAAGCCGATCATCGGCTACCTGCACACCGGCATGGAGAAGACCGGCGAGAACCTCACCTTCCTCCAGGGCCCCACCAACGTCACCCGCATGGACTACGCCTCGCCGCTGTTCTCCGAGCTGGTGTTCTCCCTGGCGACCGAGCAGCTGCTCGGCATCGAGGTACCGACCCGAGCCACCTGGATCCGGATGCTCATGTGCGAACTCAACCGGGTCTCCTCCCACCTGCTGTTCCAGGCCACCAACGGCATGGACCTCGGCGCCGTCTCGATGATGATCTACGGCTGGCGCGAACGGGAAGAGGTCCTGCGCTTTTTCGAGAAGGTCACCGGCCTGCGGATGAACCACAACTACATCCGTCCGGGAGGCGTCGCCGCCGACCTTCCCGACGGCTGGCAGGACGACATCCGCCACCTGCTCGAAATCATCCCGCCCCGCCTCGACGAGTACGAGATCCTGCTCAACAACCAGCCGATCTTCCGGGCCCGCCTCCAGGGGGTCGGCGTCCTCGAACCCGCCGAGGCCCTGGCCCTCTCGGTGACCGGCCCGATCCTGCGTGCGACCGGCTACGACTGGGACCTGCGACGCGACGAGCCGTACCTCGCCTACGACCAGGTCGACTTCGACGTCGTCGTGGGCACCTGTGGCGATTCCTTCGACCGGTACGCCGTTCGACTCGAGGAGATCCGACAGTCCCTGCACATCGTCGAACAGATCCTCGACCTCATGCCCGACGGCGACTACCGCACCCAGGACAAAAAGGTCACCCCGCCGCCGCGTGCCCGCATCGACGAGTCGATGGAAGCGCTGATCCACCACTTCAAGATCTTCACCGAGGGCTTCCACGTCCCCGAGGGAGAGGTCTACGCAGCCGTCGAATCGCCCCGCGGCGAACTGGGCTGCTACATCGTCTCCGACGGCGGACCCAAGCCGTACCGCATGCACATCCGCGGCCCGAGCTTCGCCAACCTCCAGACGCTGCCCCACCTCATGCACGGCCGGCTCATCGCCGACGCCGTCGCCGTCATCTCCTCGGTCGATCCGATCATGGGCGAGGTGGATCGCTGATGACGTTCTTCACCGAGGCCAACGCCCGAATCGCCGCAGAGGTCATCGCCCAGTACCCGAGGCCCAAGTCGGCCGTCATCCCACTGCTGCACCTGGCGCAGGAGCAGGAGGGCTGGGTCACCCGCGACGCCATGGTCGAGGTCGCCGAACTCACCGGCGTCACGCCCGCCGAGGTGCTGGGCACCGGTTCGTTCTACGAGATGTTCAAGTTCCATCCGGTGGGTCGCTACGTCGTCAACGTCTGCACCAACATCTCCTGCCTGCTGCTCGGCGGCGAGGAACTGCTGCACCACGCCGAGGAGTCGCTCGGGGTCCGGTCCGGAGGCACCACCGACGACGGGATGTTCACCGTCGAAGAGGTCGAGTGCGTGGCTGCCTGCACCGAGGCGCCGTGCTTCACCGTCAACTACCGCTACTTCCACCGGGCCGACGCCGACACCCTCGACGTCGTCGTCGCCGACCTGCGTGCCGGCCGCAGCCCGCTGGCACGCGGCGCCCAGGGGGACGACGGCAACCTGCCTTCGCACGGCACCCTCAGCCGCCTCCGCCAGCACATCCCGGACGATCGTCGTGCCGGCGTGACGCCCCCCGAACTGGTCACCGAGGCGCCGGTCTGGCTGCGGCCCTCTCCCGCCTTGGCGCCGTCGACGGCAGGTGTCGCCGATGCCTGAACCCACCACCGTGCACCCGGCCGGCATGGGCTACGTGCCCCACGCCGCAGGCTTCGTCGCCAACGACGGGCCGAAGCTGGTCACCAGCCGCTTCCCCTACGAGGACTCGTACACCCTCGAACGCGCCCTCGCCACCGGTGCCTACACCGGCCTACGGTCGGCCCTCGGCCTGGCCCCGGGTGAAGTGCATGCCGAGGTCCGTGAAGCCACCCTGCTCGGCCGCGGCGGCGCCGGCTTCCCGGCCGGCGTCAAGTGGGGCTTCTGCCCCGAGGGCGTCTGGCCCCGCTACCTCGTCGTCAACGGCGACGAGAGCGAACCGGGCACCTACAAGGACCGCCTCCTCATGGAACGCGACCCGCACCAGCTCATCGAGGGCTGCCTGATCGCCTGCTACGCCCTCGGCCTGTCGCAGTGCTTCCTCTACGTGCGCGGCGAGATGGCCCTCGCCCAGGAGCGGCTGGCCGCAGCTCTCAACGACGCCTACGCCGCCGGCTACGTCGGGCGCAACATCTGCGACACCGACTTCTCCGTCGACATCACCCTCCACTGGGGTGCGGGCGCCTACATCGTCGGCGAGGAGACAGCGCTCATCGAGAGCCTCGAAGGCAACCGGGGCATGCCCCGCCTCAAGCCGCCGTACTTCCCGGCGGCCATCGGCCTGTACGGCAAGCCCACGATCGTCAACAACGTCGAGACCCTCGCCAACCTGCCGTGGATCCTCGAGCACGGCGCAGCCGCCTACAAGGGCTACGGCTCCGAGGCATCGCCGGGCACCCGCCTGTTCGCCATCTCCGGTCACGTCGTGCGGCCGGGTATCTACGAGGTCGAACAGGGCGTCACGACATTCCGCGACGTCATCTACGGCGACAACTTCTGTCAGGGCATCCGGGGCGGCAACGACCTCAAGGCGTTCATCCCCGGGGGCGCCTCCGCCCCCTGGTTCTTCGAGGAGCAGCTCGACCTGCCCCTCGAGGCACGTGACGTCAGCGCCGCCGGCTCGATGCTCGGCTCCGGTGCGATCGTCGTCATGGACCACACGACCGACGTCGTCAAGGCCTGCCTACGGGTCGTGCAGTTCTTCGCCCGCGAGTCGTGCGGCAAGTGCACACCCTGCCGCGAGGGCACCAGCTGGGAGCAGCAGATCCTCGAGCGCATCGTCGACGGCTACGGCCGGCCGTCCGACCTCGACCTGCTGCTCGACGTCGGCGACAACATCAGCCCCGGGCCGTACCCCGTCGCCGCACACGGTGACGACGGCCTCGACGCCGTGCCGTTCCCCCCGCTCCAGACCACGATCTGCCCGCTGGGCCCGTCGTCGGTGGCCCCGATCACGTCGGCGCTGCGCCGCTTCCGGTCCGAGTTCGAGGCGAAGATCACCCGCCGTGACGGCATCACCGTCCGGTCGGCGCCGGTCGCCGAGGAGGCCCCGGCATGAGCGACGGCGAGCGGTCCGTGGCGATCACGGTCGATGGTCGCACCGTCATGGCGCAGCGGGGCGAGCTGCTCATCGACGCCTGCGAACGCACCGGCACGTTCATCCCACGCTTCTGCCACCACCCGAGGATGCAGCCCGTCGGGATGTGCCGGGTGTGCCTCGTCGAGGTCGATACCGGTCGAGGCCCGGCGTTGCAGCCCTCGTGCATGCTCGAGTGCATCGACGGCATGCAGGTCGACACCGAATCCGAACGCACCCGCAAGGCACAGGACGGCGTGCTCGAGTTCCTGCTCATCAACCACCCGCTCGACTGTCCCGTCTGCGACAAGGGCGGCGAGTGTCCGCTCCAGGACCAGACGATGGCGTTCGGCCCTGGGGAGAGCCGCTTCGTCGAGGAGAAGCGCCACTTCGAGAAGCCCATCCCGGTCAACGAAAACGTCTTCCTCGACCGGGAGCGCTGCATCCTCTGCGACCGCTGCACCCGGTTCGCCAGCGAGGTGGCCGGCGACCCGCTCATCCACTTCCAGGGCCGGGGCTCGGCCACCGAGGTCAACACCTTTCCCGACGAGCCCTTCAGCTCGTACTTCAGCGGCAACACCGTGCAGATCTGCCCGGTCGGCGCACTGACCGCAGCGCCCTATCGCTTCAAGGCCCGACCCTGGGACCTCGAGGAGGTCGAGTCCACGAGCGTCGTCGACAGCGTCGGCAGCCGCATCGTGGTGCAGTCGTCACGCGACCGCGTGCTGCGCTTCCAGGGCGCCGACGCCGACGCCGTCAACTGGGGATGGCTCTCCGACAAGGAGCGTTTCATCTTCGAGGCCTACGACCACGAGGACCGGCTCGGGACACCGCTGATGCGCGGCGACGACGGCGAACTGGCCCCGGTCGGCTGGGGCGACGCCCTCGCCGCGGCTGCTGCGGCGCTGTCCGACGTCGACCCCGACCGGGTGGCGGTCCTGGGCGGAGCCCGTCTCACGAACGAGTCGCAGTACGCCTGGTCCAAGCTGGCCAAGGGCGTGCTCGGCACCGACCATGTCGATGCCCAGCTGGGCGACGGCCTGCCAGCCGAGTTCATCCTGGGCCTGCCCCGGGCGACCATCGACGAGGCGTGTGCCCCCAACGGCGTCATCGTGCTGCTCGGCCCCGACCCCAAGGAGGAGTTGGGGGCGCTGTACCTGCGCCTGCGCCATGCGGTCGTCCACGACGGCGCCACGCTGATCGAGCTGTCGCCACGGGCCACGGGCCTCTCGCCGTTCGCCGCACACTCTCTGCGTGTGCGCCCCGGCGAGGCAGCCGACGTCGTCCGAGCCATGTTCGGAGAGGGCGGCACCGCCCCCATCGGCAGCGTCACCATCGAGGAAGCCCGCGCCGCCGGTGCGCTCATCTCCGAGGCGGCCCTCGGCCAGAACCGGACGGTCACGGTGCTCCTGGGCCGACAGTCGTTGGCCGAGGCACCCGGCACGGTCGTCGATGCCGCCCTGGCCCTCCACGACCGGATCGCCGACGTCCGCTTCCTGTCGTTGCTGCGCCGCGGCAACGTCCACGGCGCCCTCGACCTCGGGCTCGTCCCGGGACTCCTCCCCGGTCGGGTCGGCCTCGACGAGGGTCGGTCCCGGTTCGCCGAGGCGTGGCCGACCACACCGGCCACGAGGGGCCGCGATGCGCTCGCCACCCTGCAGGCCGCCGCCGACGGCCAGGTCGATGTGCTGGTGCTGCTCGGTGCCGACATCCTGGCCGACGTCCCCGACCATGACCTGGCCCGCCGTGGACTCGAGGGGGCCGGCACGGTCATCGCCCTCGACCTCTTCCTCACGCCGACCGTCGCCGCCGCCGACGTGGTCCTGCCGGCCACCGCCCCGACCGAGACCGATGGCACCGTCACCAACCTCGAGGGCCGCGTGAGCATCGTGGCCCGAAAGGTGACCCCGCCGGGAACCGCCCGCCCCGATTGGATGATCGCCGTCGAGCTGGCCCGACGACTGGGCGTCGACCTCGGCATCTCCTCGCCCGAAGACGCCCTTGCCGAGCTCGGCACCGTGTCGCCCATCCACGCCCACCTCGATCCCGGGTCGCTGGCCGCCGCCACACGCGAGGGCATCCTCGTCCACGGTGGTCTGGCACTGGTCCGGCCGGCACCGCTCGACGTGCCCAGCCACGACAAAAACTCCTACCGGCTGGTGGTCACCCGCTCGATGTACGACCGTGGCGTGCTCACCGCCCACAGCCGGTCGCTGGCTGGCCTTGCGCCCGTGACCCGGCTGACCTTCGAGCCCACGGACTTCGCCTCGCTCGGCGTGGTCGAGGGAGGCAGCATCGAGGTCCGAGGTCCGAAGGGCAATGTCAGCGTCGTCGTCGGTCCGGACCCCCGGGTCGTCAAGGGCACCGCCCATGTTCTGTTCAACCAGCAGGGCGTTTCGGCAGGCGACCTCATCGACGCCACCGCAACGGTCGTCGACCTGACGGTGGTGCCGGTCTGATGGTCATCGCCGCCGATCCACTCCTCCTCGGTCCCCTCGACCTCGAGATCGTCCTGATCGTCCTGCTCAAGGTGGTCGTGTCGTTCGTCCTGTTGATGGTGTCGGTGATGCTGATGGTCTGGTTCGAGCGCAAGCTCATCAGCGACATGCAGAACCGAATCGGCCCGGACGTCGCCGGCCCGTGGGGCATCCTCCAGACCCTCGCCGACGGCATCAAGCTGTTCTTCAAGGAGGACCTGATCCCGGCCAACGCCGACCGGGTGGTCTTCAAGCTGGCCCCCTACCTGTCGCTGGTGCCGGCCTTCCTCGTGTTCGCCATCGTCCCGGTGGGCGGTGACTTCCGCAACGGTGACGGCACCGTGGGCTGGTTCGGCCATCAGACGTTCGTCCAGGTGGCCGATCCCCCGATGGGCATCCTGCTGTTCCTCGCCCTCTCCTCGGTCGCCGTCTACGGCGTGATGCTGGCCGGCTGGGCGTCGGGCTCGAAGTATCCGCTGCTCGGCGCGGTCCGGGCATCCGCCCAGATGATCAGCTACGAGGCGGCGCTGGGCCTCGCCATCGCCACGGTCTTCCTGACGAGCGGCACCATGTCGACGCACGAGATCGTGGCCAGCCAGTCGGACTGGAACTGGAACGTGTTCACCACCGGGGTCGTGCCGTTCCTCATCTTCCTGGTGGCCGGCACCGCCGAGCTGAACCGGCCGCCGTTCGACCTGGTCGAGGCCGAGCAGGAGCTGGTCGGCGGATACCACACCGAGTACAGCTCGATCCGCTTCGCCATGTTCTTCCTCGCCGAGTTCATGAACATGATCACCATGTCGGCGATCGCGGTCACCCTCTTCCTCGGTGGCCCCGACGGCCCGATCCTCGTCGAGCAGGTCGCCTGGGTGTGGCCGATCCTGTGGTTCTTCCTCAAGGTCATGATGTTCCTGTTCACCTTCGTGTGGCTGCGGGCGACCCTGCCCAGGATCCGCTACGACCAGCTCATGGACCTGGGCTGGAAGATCCTGATCCCGCTGGCCCTCGGCTGGTTCCTCCTGGTGGCGGCACTCAACGTGGGTCGCGACCGTGGCTGGTCGCCGGTGCCCGTGGTGCTCGTCGGCGTGGCCGTCCTGTGGGCGGGTGCCGCCCTGCTGGGAGGCGCCATCCGCAAGGCCCGCGCCGATCGGCGCGACCTCGAGCTCGGATCCGACGAACTGCTCGATGCCGGGGACGGTGCCTGATGGGCTACTTCCGCGGCTTCGCCGTCACGTTCCGCAAGCTCTGGGAGAAGCGGGTCACCATCCCGTACCCCGAACAGAAGCGCGACAAGCCCGAGCGCCTCCACGGCCGCCACGTCCTCAACCGCTACGAGGACGGCATGGAGAAGTGCATCGGCTGCGGGCTCTGCGCCGGCGTGTGCCCCGCCGACTGCATCTACGTGCGCGGTGCCGACAACCCGACCGACGACCCGGTGTCGCCGGGCGAGCGCTTCGGCTTCGTCTTCGAGATCAACTACCTGCGGTGCATCCACTGCGACCTCTGCGTCGAGGCCTGTCCGACCGAAGCCATCACCGAATCGAAGCTGTTCGAGTTCTCGTTCACCAACCGCTCGGACGCCATCTACACCAAGGACGAACTGTTGGTCGACGGCGAGACGGGCCGTCCCCGGCAACTGCCGTGGGAGGACTGGCGCGACGGCGAGGACGCCGACACGTCGGGCTGGATGCGGGCCACGTCGCCGTCGGGATCCGCCGCCTACGTCGGCAAGGTCTCCTGGTCGGGCGAACTCGGCTATGGCATCCGCAGCCCGGAGCTCGGACAGTCGGGCGATGCCTCCGACGAAGACGGAGGTGACGACGCCTGATGGATGCCGCCGTGTTCATCGTCAGCGCCGTGATCGTGCTGTCGGGCGCCTTCGGGGTGCTCCTGGCCCGCAACCCGATCCACGCAGCCCTGTTCCTCGTCCAGTCCGTCTTCGGCGTGGCAGTGCTGTTCCTGCTGCTCGAGGCGACGTTCCTCGCCGCCGTCCAGGTGATCGTCTACGCCGGCGCCATCGTCATCCTGTTCCTGTTCGTGATCATGCTGCTCGGCGTCGACCGGGCCGAGGACCTCGACATCGAGCCCATCGCCGGACAGCGGCCGCTCGCCATCGTGATCGGCGCCGGGATCCTCGGTACGACGCTTTCGGCCCTGTTGGTGGCGGTCGGCGGCCCGACCGGCGCCCCCACGGCCAACGCCCCGCTGGGCGACGCAGGCGACAACGCCCAACGCCTGGGCGAGGCGCTGTTCACCGACTACGTCTTCGCCGTCGAGTTGACCGCCCTGCTGCTCACGGTCGCCGTGGTCGGCGCCGTCGTGCTGGTCCGACGACTCGGTGGACCCCTCCAGCCCCTCCCCGTCGTGGCCGTGGCCACAGAGCCCCGTGGTGCCGACGACGACACCGTCGGCGAACCGGACCCGGACCCGGACCAGGAGGGCGACGCCTGATGGAGGTCACCGTCGCCTGGTACCTGACGCTCGGTGCCGTCCTGTTCACGCTGGGCGCCGTCGGCCTGCTGGTCCGTCGCAACCCGCTGGTGATGTTCATGTGCATCGAGCTGATGCTCAATGCCGTGAACCTCACGTTCGTGAGCCTCGGCGACGAACTGGGCGACCTGGGCGGGCAGCTGTCCGTGTTCTTCGTGCTGGTGGTGGCGGCCGCCGAGGTCGTGATCGGCCTGGGGATCATCGTGGCGATCATGCGCCGGCGCTCCGGAGCGACCGCCGACGACCTGTCGGTCCTGAGGGGCTGATCGCATGTTCCGTCGTCCACCGGTTCCGAGGGGTTAGGGCGTGCTCGACCTCGTCTGGCTGATCCCAGCATTCCCGCTGGCCGGGTTCGTCGTGCTGCTGCTGGCCGGCAGCCGCCTCGGCGAGCCCCGCGCCGGCTGGGTGGCGACCATCGCCATGTTCGGGTCGTTCGCCGTCACGGTCGGCGTGGTCGTCGACCTGCTGTCGCGCGACGTGCACAACCGCCGCTCGGTCACCACGCTGTTCTCCTGGGTGCCGGCCGGCGACCTGGCCGTCGACTTCGGCATCCTCGCCGATCCGCTGTCGCTGACCATGTGCCTCTTCATCACCGGCGTCGGCGCCCTCATCCACCTCTATTCGATCGGGTACATGCACGGCGACAGCGACTTCAGCCGCTTCTTCACCTACCTCAACCTGTTCGCCTTCTCGATGCTCGTCCTCGTCCTGGGCGACAACATGCTCCTGACGTTCCTCGGCTGGGAGGGGGTCGGGGCGTGTTCCTACCTGCTCATCTCCTTCTGGTTCAGCGACTCCGCCAATGCGTCCGCCGGGAAGAAGGCCTTCGTCACGAACCGGATCGGCGACTGGGGCGTGCTCGTCGCCATGTGCCTGACGTTCTTCACGTTCGGGTCGCTCTCGTACGTCGAGGTGCTCGACGCCACCGACGCCGGGCAGGTCGCCGAATCGACGGCCACGTTCATCGTCCTGATGCTCTTCGTCGGGGCGATCGGCAAGTCGGCGCAGTTCCCGCTGTACCTGTGGCTGCCCGACGCCATGGCCGGACCCACGCCGGTCTCGGCACTGATCCACGCCGCCACGATGGTGACCTCGGGCATCTACCTGCTGACCAGGGTCAACCCGATCATCGCCGATGCCGCCGACTGGGTGCCCTCGCTCATCGCCTGGGTGGGGGTGGGCACCGCACTGTTCGCGGCGACCATCGCCGTGGCGCAGACCGACATCAAGAAGGTGCTGGCGTACTCCACCGTCAGCCAGCTCGGCTACATGTTCCTGGCTGTGGGCTGCGGCGCCTACGTGCCTGCCATCTTCCACATGGTCACCCACGCATTCTTCAAGGCGCTGCTGTTCCTCGGCTCGGGTTCGGTCATCCACGGCATGGACGGCGACCAGGACATGCGCCACTACGGCGGCCTCAGGAAGTGGATGCCGGTCACCGCCTCCACCTTCATCATCGGCTGGCTGGCCATCGCCGGCGTGCCGCCGTTCGCCGGCTTCTGGTCGAAGGACGAGATCCTGGCGTACGCATGGAACGAGAGCCCCGCCCTGTGGTTCGTCGGCCTGGTCACCGCCGTGCTGACCGCCTTCTACATGACCCGCCAGGTGGTGCTCACCTTCTTCGGCCGCCACCGCTACGCCGATGCCCGTCCTGACGAGGTCGCCGCCGCATGGGACGCCCGCATCGCCGTCGCCGTGGCCGACCTCGATGCCGCCACGGTGGCCGTCGATGCGGCTCGCACCGGCCTCGGGGCGGCGACCGCCGCCCGTGCCGAGGCGGAGTCCGCACACGCCTCGGCCATTGAGGCGGCCCGATCGGCGACCTCCGGGGACGAGGCGGAAGCTTCCTCCGACCCCGAGGCCCTCGCCCAGGCGGTGCTCGCCGCCGAGGACGCCGTGGCCACTGCCGTCACGGCGGTCGAGACCGCCGAGGAATCGGTGGCCGTCGCCCAGGCGGTGCACGCCGTCGCCGGTGCCGACCACGCCGTCGTCAGCGCCGCCGCCGAGAGCCGGGCCGAGGTTCCCGCACTGGCCCTCGACGCCGCCCCCGATGTCGCCGATGTCGCCGACCACCTGCCCGAGGCCGTGGCCGCACGCGCCGACCACCACCCGCACGAGTCGCCGTGGACGATGACCCTGCCGCTCGTCGTCCTGGCGGGCCTGTCCGTCGTCGGCGGGCTCATGCAGCTCCCGTTCACGCCGTCGCTCAAGTTCCTCGAGAAGTGGCTCGAACCCTCGTTGTTCGGCAACGAGGTCCACCTCACCATCGGTGGCGGCATGCTCTGGGTGCTGGCCTCCATCGCCGTCGTCGGCGGGCTCCTCGGCATCGCCGTCGCCGTCGCCGCCTACGAGCGTCGCCGCATCGACCACCGGGCCTTCGAACAGCCGCTGCTCGCCGATGCGTGGGCCATCGACCGCAAGGTGGGCGACTTCATGGGCGGCCCCGGCCGTGCCGGGTTCGAGGCCGTCACCACCTTCGACCAGCGCATCGTCGACGGCGCCGTCAACGGGGTCGGCGTGCTGGTCAGACGCCTGGCCGGCGTGCTGCGTCGCTTCCACAATGGGATGGTCCGCACCTACGCCGCCGGGGCCGCACTCGGCGCTGTCGCCCTGCTGCTGTGGTTCCTCACGAGGGCCAGCTGGTGATCGCCGTGTTCGCCTCCGCCTCCCCCTCCTTCCCGGTGCTGCCGGCGCTGATCCTCACGCCGCTGCTCGGCGCCCTGCTGGTCGTCGTCGTGCCCCGCAGCCGCCCGGAACTGCTCAAGCTCACCGCCGTCCTCTCGACCATGGCGACCGGTGCCATGTCGCTGTGGGTGCTGTTCGCCTTCGACGCCGGTGCCGAGGGCTTCCAGTTCGCCAGCCGCCACGTCTGGATCGAGGACCTCGGTATCTCGTGGCTGTTCGGCATCGACGGGATCTCGCTGTTCCTCGTCGTCCTGACCGGGATCCTGTTCCCGATCGCCATCCTGGCCACCGACCCCGAGCACGACAGCCGCGCCTACTACGCCTGGCTGCTGGTCCTCGAGGGTGGCGTCATGGGCGTGTTCATCAGCCTCGACCTGGTCATCTTCTTCCTGTGCTTCGAGATCGTGCTCGTGCCGATGTACTTCCTGATCGGCCGATGGGGCCACGGCAACCGCACCTACGCGGCCACCAAGTTCTTCCTCTACACGATGGCCGGCTCGGCACTGATGCTCGTGGGCATCGTGTCGCTGGCCTTCCTGCACGCCGACGCCACGGGAGGGGCGCTCACGTTCGACCTGGTCGTAATCGCCGAGGCGCAGAGCGTCGCCACCGATGCCGCCCGCTGGGTGTTCCTCGCCTTCGCCCTCGCCTTTGCCGTGAAGGTGCCGATCTTCCCGCTGCACACCTGGCTGCCAGACGCCCACACCGAGGCGCCCACGGCTGGTTCCGTGATCCTCGCCGGCGTGCTCCTCAAGCTCGGCACCTACGGCTTCCTGCGCTTCGGCCTGTACCTGTTCCCGGAGGCCACCCACCACTTCGCCCCGGTGTTCCTCGTGCTCGGCGTCGTCGGCATCGTCTACGGGGCGGTCGTCGCCACCATGCAGAAGGACCTCAAACGGCTGGTCGCCTACTCGTCGGTGGCCCACCTGGGGTTCATCATCCTGGGCACGTTCGCCCTCAACACCGAGGGCATCGAGGGCGGCCTGCTCCAGATGGTCAACCACGGCATCTCGACCGGCGCCCTGTTCCTGCTGGTCGGGATGATCTACGAACGGCGCCACACACACCAGATCTCCGAGTTGGGCGGCCTCCAGAAGTCGGCGCCGATCCTGGCCGGGGTCTTCATGGTGGTGATGCTGTCGTCGATCGGGCTGCCCGGCCTGAACGGCTTCGTCGGCGAGTTCCTCGTGCTGGTCGGGACCTTCAACGCCCACCGCTGGTACGCCGTGGTCGCCGCCGGTGGTGTGGTGCTGGCCGCCCTCTACCTGCTGTGGGCCTACCAGCGGGTGTTCCACGGCCCCGCCGAGGGCGACAACGCCGACATGCCCGACCTGCGCCTGCGCGAAGGCCTGGTCCTGGCCCCGTTGCTGGCGCTGATCGTGGTGCTCGGTATCTACCCGAAGCCGGTCATCGAGCGCATGGAACCGGCGGTCGATGCCCTCGTCGAGCACATCGAACGCCATGTCGACGGATTTCAGGAGCCGACCAGCCGCATGGGCATCGACATCGCTCTCGACGGCGCTGACTCGGGGGGCGACCACTGATGCCCGCCCAGGCCGGAACCGTCGTCGCCCCCGAGGTGCTGTGGTGGGCGCTCGTCCCGCTGCTGATCCTCGCGGGCGCTGCCGTGCTGTTGCTGACGGTCGCCTCGCTGGTCCGTCGACTGCCCGAATGGCTGCCGGCCACCTGGACCGTTGTCGCCGGCTTGGCCGTGCTCGTGGCGGTCGTCCCGCTCTGGAACCGGGTGCAGGACGACGGCGCCCGCTCGTTCCTGGCCGGATCCGTCGGGATCGACGGTTCGACGCTGTTCGTGACCGCCCTGCTCGCCATCGCCGTGGTCGCCACGGCCCTGCTCTCCCGGGCCTACCTCGCCCGCGAGGACCTGCCGGGGGTCGAGCTCTACGTCCTGTTGCTGCTGTCCGCCGCCGGCGGCGTGGTCATGGCGTCCGCCAACGACCTGATCGTGATGTTCCTGGGCCTCGAGTTGCTGTCGCTCGCCGTCTACGTCATGGCGGCCTTGCACCTGCGCCGCATCCAGTCGCAGGAGGCGGCCCTGAAGTACTTCGTGCTGGGGGCGTTCGCCTCGGCGTTCCTGCTCTACGGGATCGCCTTCGTGTACGGAGCCACCGGCTCCACGCGCCTGGCCCGCATCGCCGGCTACCTGTCGACCACCGTGCTGCTCGAGGACGGGATGCTGCTGGCCGGCCTCGGCCTGTTGCTGGTCGGCCTTGGCTTCAAGGTCGCCGCCGTGCCGTTCCACGCCTGGGCCCCCGACGCCTATCAGGGCGCACCGACCCCGGTCGTCGCATGGATGGCCGCCGGCGTGAAGGCCGCCGGGTTCGCCGCCCTGCTGCGGGTGTTCGTGCTGACGTTCGGCTCGTGGTCGGGGGAGTGGCAGCCCGCCGTGTGGGGCCTCGCCGTTCTCACCGTGTTGGGCGGGTCGATCGTGGCCGTCGTCCAGACCGATGTCAAGCGGATGCTGGCGTACTCGTCGATCGCCCACGCCGGGTTCCTGCTGGTCGGCGTGCAGGCCTCCTCCGATCGCGGCACGGCCGCCGTGCTCGCCTATCTCGGGGCCTACACGCTGCTGGCCTGCGGCAGCTTCGCCGTGGTCACGGTCGTCGGCGGTGCCGGCGACGACCGCCACGGACTCGACGCCTACCGGGGCCTCGGCGCCCGGCGCCCGTGGCTGGCCGGCGCATTCGCCGTGCTGCTGCTCGGACAGGCCGGCGTGCCGTTCACGGCCGGCTTCGTCGCCAAGTTCGGCGTGATCGCCGCCGCCGTGGAGGGACGCTCCTATGCCCTTGCCGGGATCGCCATGCTGGCCGCCGCCGTGGCCGCCTTCGTCTACCTGCGGATCCTCGTGGCCCTCTATATGGAAGCGGAGGGGGACGCTGTGGAGGTCGATGTCGCACCCTGGGGACCCCGCATCGTCATCGCCGTGTCCGTCGCCCTGGTGCTGTTCCTGGGCGTCGTCCCCGGCCCACTGATCGACCTGGCGAGGGACGCCGTCCCCGTCCTGGTGGGGGGTTGACATGACCGGGACTCCTGTCATCACGCGACCGTGTCCGACAACGAATGCGGCACCGCCCGCTAACCTCTCCGCAGCGCTGCGACGCCGCTGTCCGGCACTTCTCACGCCCGCCCACCTTCCCGAAATCCGTTAGGTTCACCCTTCGTGTCCGAGTACCTCCGCAGCTGGCTGGTCGTCGTGGTGTTCGGCGGCCTCGCCGTCGGGCTGGTCGGTCTCTTCCTCGGGCTCGGCAGCCTGCTGCGCCCCAAGCGACCCACCGAGCAGAAGCTCATGAACTACGAGAGCGGCGTCGACCCGCAGGGCGACCGCTGGAGCCAGTCGAACATCCGCTACTACGTGTTCGCACTCATGTTCGTGCTCTTCGAGGTCGAGGCCGTGTTCATCTTCCCGTGGGCCGCCCGGCTCGAGGCCTACGGCGTGTTCGGCCTCGTCGAGATGGCAATCTTCATCTTCATTCTCGCCCTGGGCCTGGTCTACGCCTGGCGCAAGCGACTGCTGCGATGGATCTGAGGGACGGGGAAACGAACTGACCATGGGACTCGTCGAGAACGGCAAGCTGCCGAAGCCACTCACCGCGCTGCTCAACGTCAGCCGCAAGTACTCCCTCTGGGTCTACCAGTGGGGCCTCGCCTGCTGCGCCATCGAGATGGGCGCCGCCTTCGCCTCGCCCCGCTACGACGTCATGCGCCTCGGCGTGATCCCGTTCCCGGCATCGCCCCGCCAGGCAGACCTCGTCGTCATCTCGGGCACGGTCACCGACAAGATGGCGCCGGCGGTCAAGCGCCTTTACGAACAGATGCCCGACCCCAAGTACGTGATCTCGATGGGCTCGTGCGCCAACTGCGGCGGCCCCTACTGGGATTCTTACTCCGTCACCAAGGGCGTCGACCAGATCATCCCCGTCGACGTCTACGTGCCCGGCTGCCCGCCACGCCCCGAGGCGCTGCTCGAGGGCATCGTGCTGCTCCAGGAGCGCATCCGGTCCGAGGACATGTCCGAACGCTGGAAGGGAGACCCCATTGTCGTCTCCTGAGGACACGGTCGACGAGGTCGAGGCGCCGGCCGTCGATGCGGCACGCGACGCCCTCGTGGCGACCCTGGCCGAGGCACTCGGCGACGGGTTCGTCACCAGCGAGGTGCATCCCGGCATCGACGTCTGGGTGCGGGTGACCGCCGACTCGTGGCTGGCGACAGGCATCGCCCTGCGCGACCTCTGCGGCATGTCGTACTTCAACTTCCTCTCCGCCATCGACTGGAAGCCCTCGCCCTTCGGCCGCGACATGGACTCGCAGATCGACGGCCCAGAGGCCCGCCAGCCGGAGCCGATGGAGTGGGGCACCACCGGAGGCGAGACCCGCTTCCAGATGCTCGCCAGGGTGCACGACCCCGTGTCCGGCCTCGGCATCACGCTCAAGGCCGACCTGTCGGGCGACCGGCCCGAGATCGACTCGTGGATCCCCGCCTACGCAGGTGCCAACTGGCACGAACGCGAGGCATGGGAGATGTTCGGCATCAGCTTCCGAGGCCACCCGAACCAGGTGCACCTGTACCTGCCCGGCGCCTTCGAGGGGAACCCGCTGCGCAAGGACTACCCGCTGCTGGCCAGGCGCATCAAGCCATGGCCGGGCATCGTCGACGTCGAACTCATGCCGGGCAGCGACGACGAGTCGGGCGACGACGCATGACCGCCGCCACCGACGCCCAGCAACGCGCCTACATCGCCGGCCAGGCAGCCGACGCACGAGTGAACGTCGAGCTCGAGACCGAGGGCATGACCCTCAACATCGGCCCGCAGCACCCGGCCACGCACGGCACCCTTCGCATCATCGTGCGCCTCGACGGCGAGCGGGTCGTCGCCGCCGAACCGGTCATGGGCTACATGCACCGCGGCTACGAGAAGCTGGCCGAGGTCCGCACCTATCCGCAGGTCACCACGCTGATCAACCGCATCGACTGGCTGGGCAGCTTCGCCAACGAGGTCCCGTTCATCCTCGCCGCCGAACGGCTCATGGAGGTCGAGGCCCCACCCCGGGCCAAGTGGATCCGCACCGCCCTGTTCGAGTTGTCCCGCATCGCCAACGTGGTGCTGTTCCTCGGCGACATGGGCGTCCAGCTGGGAGCCGTCACGCCGGTCTTCTTCGCCTTCCGCGACCGCGAGTTCGTGCTGAACCAGATCGAGGCGGTCACCGGCGGCCGCTTCCACCCCAACTTCGACCGCATCGGCGGCCTCAAGGACGACCTGCCCAAGGGTTGGATCGAGGAGACCAAGGGCGTCCTCGACCGTATCCGGACCTTCTGCGACGAGATGGAGGTCCTGGTCGCCGGCAACGAGATCTTCGAGGCCAGAACCCGTAACATCGGGGTGATCCCGGCCGACGTCGGCCTCGCCTACGGCATGTCCGGCGCCAACATCCGGGCCAGCGGCGTCGACTGGGACCTGCGGCGCGACAGCGACATGGGCCTCGCCCACGGGGACCTGGACTGGAAGGTCTGGACCCACCCCGACGGCGACTCGTTCGCCCGCTACTGGGTGCGCCTCCAAGAGGTCCGCGAGTCGTGCACCATGGTCGAGCAGTGCCTCGACGGCATCCCCTCCGGCCCGGTCATGGCCAAGGTGCCCCGCATCATCAAGGTGCCCGCCGGTGAGGCCTACGTCGAGACCGAGAACCCGCTCGGCATCATGGGCTACTACATCGTCTCCAAGGGCGAACTGGTGCCGTACCGGGTCAAGATCCGCTCGGCATCGTTCAACAACGTCTCGATCACGCCCTGGCTGCTCGAGGGCGTCTACGTCCCCGACGTGATCTCGATCCTCGCCAGCCTCTACTTCATCCTCGGGGACATCGACCGGTGAACACCCTCACCCTCGCCGTCGAGCTCGCCTACTGGCAGCAGACGACCCTCCGGGCGGTCATCGGCCTCGTGGCCGTGCTGCTCCCCGCCGGCACGCTCGTCTACCTGTTCCTGTTCAAGATGATGAGCTTCATGCAGAGCCGTCTCGGCCCCATGGAGGCCGGCCCCTACGGCTCGCTCCAGCTCCTCGCCGAGGTCGGCAAGTTCCTCCAGAAGGAGGACATCGTCCCCGCCAAGGCCGACCGGGTCGTGTTCAAGGCGGCGCCGTTCGTGGTGCTGGTCTCCACGTTCCTGCTGGTGCTGGTCATCCCCGGCGGGCCGGACCTGGTGTTCATCGACGTCGACACGGGCATCTTCCTGGCGCTGGCGGTCTCGTCGATCTCGGTGATCGGCATCCTCATGGCCGGCTGGGCGTCGGCCTCCAAGTACTCGCTGCTGGGCGCCCTGCGGGCCACCGGCCAGCTCATCGCCTACGAGTTGCCGCTGGTCCTGGCGGTCATGGGCGTCGTCATCCAGGCCGGCACCCTCAACATGCAGGGCATCGTGATGGCCCAGGCACAGGGCGAGATCTTCGGGTTCGGCGGCATCGGCAGTCCCTTCATCCTCACGCAGTTCCTCGGATTCGCGATCTTCCTGATCGCCGTCCAGGCCGAGCTCACCCAGCCGCCGTTCGACATGCCCGTCGCCGAGTCCGAGCTCGTGACCGGCTACCTCACCGAGTACTCCGGCATGCGGTTCCTGATGTTCTTCATCGGCGAGTTCGCCACGGCAGGCATCTTCGCTGCGCTGGCCTCCACGCTGTTCCTGGGCGGCTGGTACATCCCGGGCCTCGACCCGACCGACAACCTGTTCAACGTCATCGGTCCGATGGTCCTGATGGGCAAGATCATCCTGGTCTCCTTCCTCATCTTCTGGTTCCGGTTCACCTATCCCCGGTTCCGCGAGGACCAGCTCCAGACGCTGGCCTGGAAGGTGCTCATCCCCCTGTCGCTCATCAACATCGTCGTGACCGGCGTGCTGAAGGTGGTGTTCTGATGCCTACTCCCAAGATCCCCGGCCTCATCAAGGGCCTCGGTGTCACCATGAGGACGATGGTGCGCACCCTCACCAAGGGTTCACACACGGTCCAGTACCCGAAGGTCAAGGAGACGCCCACTCCCCGGGCGCGTGGCGTCATCGCCCTCCACGAGGAGAACTGCACCTCCTGCATGCTGTGCGTGCGCGAGTGCCCCGACTGGTGCATCTACATCGAGGGCCACAAGTACCTGGCGCCGCCCCGCCGCGCCGGCGGCAAGCCCCGCCAGAAGAACGCCCTCGACCGCTTCGACATCGACTATGCGCTCTGCATGTACTGCGGCATCTGCGTCGAGGTCTGCCCGTTCGAGGCCCTGTTCTGGACGCCCGAGTTCGAGTACTCCGAACCCAAGATCGCCGACCTGCTCCACGACAAGTCCCTGCTGGGGAAGTGGATGGAGACGGTGCCCGACTTCACCGACTACGAGGCCGGCAGCGAGGCCAAGAAGGCCCAGGTACCACGGTGACCGTGATGGCAGCCCTACAGGGCTTCGATTCGCTGACGAGCGGCGACACCGTCGTCGCCCAGAACATCGCGTTCGGCATCCTGGCCGTGGTGATGATCGTGGCCGCCCTGCGCATGGTCACCACCCTCAACGTCGTCCATGCGGCGCTGTACCTCGTGATCGTGCTGGCCGGCGCGGCCGGGATCTTCATCCTGCTGGGCGCCGAGTTCGTCGGCGTCACGCAGGTGCTCGTCTACATCGGGGCGATCGTCGTCCTGTTCCTGTTCGGCATCATGCTCACCCGTGGCGCCCTGGGCGAGGACGAAGAGGCGAACATCGAGAAGCGTCGCATGGCCGTCCTGGTCGGCGTGCTGGTGCTCGTCGTCACCGGCGGCGCCGTGCTCGACTCGTTCGGCGACGCAGCCGTGAACCGTGCCGCCCCGAGCCTCACCGCCGAGATCGGCGACTCCATCTTCAGCCAGTACATCGTCCCGTTCGAGGCGGTGTCCGTCCTGCTGCTGGCCGCCCTCATCGGTGCGATCGTCATCGCGAGGAAGGACTGAGGCATGCTGCTCAACCAGTTCCTCCTCCTTGCGGCCGCCCTGTTCGCCATCGGCGTCTACGGCGTGCTGGCCCGCCGCAACGGCGTGCTCGTCCTCATGTCGATCGAGCTGATCCTCAACGCCGTCAACATCAACCTGGTGGCGTTCTCGGCGGTGCGGGCGACCGTCGGCGGCGAGGTCTTCGCCCTGTTCATCATCGCCGTGGCCGCCGCCGAGGTCGGCGTGGGTCTCGCCATGGTGCTGCTGCTGTACCGCAACCGTCGCAGCATCGACCTCACCGAGATCGACCAGTTGAGGGGCTGACGACGTGACCGACCTGCTCACCCTGGCCGCCTCGACGGCAACCGGACTGCCCCTCGGGATCACCGAGGGCGGGAGCTGGCTGCTGCGCAACGCCTGGCTGATCCCGGCGCTGCCGGCGCTGTCGTTCCTCGGGATCCTGTTCTTCGGCAAGCGGATGCCGAGGGGTGGCTCCGAGCTGGGCATCGCCCTCGTCGGCCTCGCCTTCGTGCTGTCGCTGCTGACCGCCGCCGCCTGGATCGACCACCGCGACAACTTCGAGGGCGAAGAGGTCCACCGGGTCGTCGCCGTCGTCGAGCACGGGGACGAATCCGCCGAGGGCCACGGGGACGGACCCGCCGAGGCACACGCCCCCGCCCACCCGTCGTTGGCCGTCCACAACACGGTCACCTGGTTCGAGCTCAACGACGTCGTATTCACCGTCGGCACCCTCGTCGACGGGCCCGCCGTGATGATGATGGTCGTCGTCTCCCTCGTCTCGCTCCTGGTCCACGTGTACTCCACGGAGTACGTCGCCGGCGACCGGCGCTACACGCACTTCTTCGCCTTCCTGTCGCTGTTCAGCGCCTCGATGCTGCTGCTCGTCGTGTCCGAGAACACGCTGCAACTGCTGGTCTCGTGGGAGCTGGTCGGCGTGTGCTCCTTCGTGCTGATCGGCCACTGGTGGGAGGAAAAACCCAACAGCGATGCGGCGCTCAAGGCGTTCCTGACCAACCGGGTGGGCGACATGGGCCTCATCGTCGGCGTCACGATCCTGTTCTTCACCGTCGGCTCGGCGCTGCCCGGCCAGTTCGGTTCGTTCTCGATCGCCGAGACCAACGCCCTCGCCGGCTCCGGACAGCTCTCGCACACGGCACTGCTCGTGGCGTCCTGCTGCCTGATGGCCGCCGTGATGTCGAAGTCCGGCCAGTTCCTCCTGCACACCTGGCTGCCCGACGCCATGGCCGGACCCACGCCGGTCTCGGCGCTCATCCACGCCGCCACCATGGTCGTCGCCGGCGTGTTCATGATCTCCCGCATGTACGGCGTGTTCTTCGAGGGCTTCTCGATCGGCGGCAGCTCGATCAACCTCATGGCGCTGATCGGCGGCATCACGACCCTGATCGGCGCCTGCCTGGCCTTCGTGCAGCGCGACATCAAGAAGGTGCTCGCCTACTCGACCATCTCGCAGCTGGGCTACATGGTCATGGCCCTCGGCGTCGGCGCATGGACGGCGGCCCTGTTCCACCTCTTCACGCACGCCTTCTTCAAGGCCTGCCTGTTCCTCGGCTCGGGCTCGGCAGCCCACGCCGTGCACTCGTTCGACATGAAATCCGACATGGGCGGACTCCGCAAGGTCATGCCCCACACGTACCGGACGTTCGTGATCGGCTCGATCGCACTCGCCGGACTCCCGCCGCTGGCCGGCTTCTGGTCGAAGGACGAGATCCTCGTCGGCACCGGCGGCTGGGGCCTGTTCGGCGGCACCGGCGGCAACGGCGCCTACACGTTCATGCTCGTCATGGGCGTGATCACCGCAGCGCTCACCGCCGCCTACATGACCCGCTGCATCTACCTCACCTTCTTCGGCGAGTTCCGCGGCCACGGCACACCGCACGAGTCGGGCCCCCGCATCACCGTGCCGCTCTGGATCCTCGCCGGGCTCGCCATCGTGGCCGGCCTGCTGAACCTCCCGAAGGGCTTCCCGCTGGTTCCCGAGTCGCTCCAGGAGCGGTTCGGCCACTACGTCGAGCCGGTGGCCGCCTACTTCCCGTCGATCTCGCACGGCACGCCCAGTTGGTCGCTGGCGATCGCGTCGACCCTGGTCGTCCTGTCCGGCATCGGCGTGGCGGGCTGGTACTACTTCGTCAAGGTCGAAGCGGCCTCGAAGGCAGCCGGTGAGAGCCTCACCGAGCTCCCGGACGGCCTGACCACGAAGTACCCGTTGGCGAAGATGGGCCACACGTTCCTCGTCCAGAAGTACTACCTCGACCACCTCTACACCGATGTCATCGCCGGCGGCATCAAGGGCCCGGTCGCGGCTGCCGCCTACAAGATCGACCAGGACGTCATCGACGGCGTCGTCAATGCTGCCGGGGAGAACGCCGTCAAGGCGGGCAACCTCGTGTACCACCGCTTCGACCAACTGGTCGTCGACGGCATCGTCAATGCCTCGGGCCGGGCTTCTTTTGGCGCGGGCGGGGAACTTCGAAAAATCCAGACCGGCAAGGTCCAGGACTATGCGGCGATTCTGTTCGCCGCTGCCATGGTCCTCGCCGGGATACTCATCGTCATCGTCTAGGAGACGGCCGACATGGAAAATCTGCTCGACGGTTGGGGCCTCACGGTCGCCACGTTCTCACCGATGGTGGGTGTGGCGGTCATGCTGCTCATCCCCGGGGCCCAGGAGCACCGGCACAAGATGGTCGCCCTCGTCACCTCGTTGTGGGTGGCGCTGGTGGCAGTGCTGCTGCTCATCGAGTTCGACATCGGACACACCGACCGGTTGCAGTTCGCCGTCGACAAGGTCTGGATCGACGTCATCTCGAGCCACTACTCGCTCGGGATCGACGGCATATCGCTGCCGCTCATCCTGCTGACCGTGCTGATCGTGCCGCTGTGCATCATCTACAGCTGGAACCACTTCCCGGAGCCCCACAACCCCAAGGCCTTCCTGATCCTGATCCTGGTCCTCGAGACCGGGATGGTCGGCACCTTCGTGGCGCAGGACCTGGTGCTGTTCTTCGTGTTCTTCGAGCTCGTGCTGCTGCCGATGTTCTTCATGATCGCCGTCTGGGGCGGCCCGAACCGGCGCTACGCATCGCTCAAGTTCTTCCTGTTCACGCTGTTCGGCTCGGCGCTGATGCTCGTGAGCTTCCTGGCCCTGTTCTTCCTGACGGGGGCGGAGTCGTTCGTGTTCGCCGACCTCGCCGACGCAGTGGCGTCCCACGGCGTGTCGCGCACGGCACAGCTCTGGATCTTCGGCGGCATGCTGCTCGGCTTCGGGATCAAGGTGCCGATGTTCCCGTTCCACACCTGGCTGCCCGACGCCCACACCGAGGCGCCGACCGTCGGCTCGGTGATCCTGGCGGCCGTGCTGTTGAAGCTCGGCACCTACGGGTTCATCCGCATCGCCATCCCGATCCTTCCGGAGGCCGCCGTCGAGTGGGCACCATGGATCGGCCTGCTGGCGGTCATCGGCATCATCTATGGCGCCCTCGGCTGCCTCGCCCAGACCGACATGAAGCGGCTGATCGCCTTCTCGTCGGTGGCGCACATGGGCTTCGTGATGCTCGGCATCGCGACGCTCACCGACTTCGGCATCAACGCCGCCGTCATGGGAATGGTCGCCCACGGCCTCATCACCGGGATGCTGTTCTTCCTCGCCGGCTCGATGAAGGAGCGCTACCACACGCTCGAGATCAGCAGGCTGGGTGGCCTCCTCGTCCAGGCGCCCCGCATGGGCTGGATCTTCGGCCTGTGCATCATGGCTTCGCTGGGCCTGCCGGGGCTGGCCGGATTCTGGGGAGAGTTCCCGGCGATCCTGTCGGCCTACAGCCCGGCCAACGGCGTCCCGGTCGAGACCTTCCGCATCTATATGGTCATCGCCGCACTCGGCACGGTGCTGGCCGCCGGCTACCTGCTGTGGCTGCTCCAGCGCGCCGCCTTCGGCACGCCTTCGGACGAGTTCGCCGACGATCCGAACATCACCGACACGACGCGTGACGAGTGGATCGCCTGGGTGCCGATGCTGGTGCTGATCGTCGCCATCGGCGTCTACCCGAACCTGGTGTTCCGGCTGTCCGACGGTGCCGTCGACGCCTCGCTGCACCAGTGCCTCAAGGTCGACGCCTCGGAGTTGACGGCCGCGCAGGTCGAGGCGCTGGGTTGCGCCGACGTCTACAAGATCTCCGTCGGCACGAGTGCCGGGCACGCGGTGGTGGGGGGCTAGCCGGTGTCCGTCGAGCTGCTGACCCTGGCGTTCGAGCGCCCGCCGATCGACTGGCACGCCTTCGCGCCCGAGATCACGCTGCTCTGCGCCGGCGCCCTGATCACGCTGGTCGACATCGTCTTCCTCGAAAAGGCCCGGCCCTACACGGCGGCGCTGGCCGGGCTGGGCGTGTTGGCCACGCTCATCCCGATCCTGACGCTGGCCCTCGACGGCGCCGACCGCACCATGTTCGGCGGGGCCTACGTGGTCGACGACTTCGCGCTCATCACCAAGGCCATCTTCCTGCTGTCCGGCTACGTCGTGATCCTGCTGTCCACGAACTATGTGGCCGAGGGCGACTACTGGGAGAACGAGTACTACGGCCTGCTCCTGGCCTCGCTCATGGGCATGGTGATGATGGCATCGTCGCGCGACCTCATCTCCATCTTCGTGGCGCTCGAACTGCTCTCGATCCCGGCCTACCTGATGGTGGCCTGGCGCAAGCGCGACCTGCGGTCCAACGAGGCGGGCCTCAAGTACTACCTGATGGGCGTGTTCGCCTCGGCGGTGATGCTCTACGGCATGTCGCTGCTGTTCGGGGTCGCCGGCTCGACACAGCTGACGCACATCGCCGATGCGCTGGTCGACGCCGGACCGTCGGTTGCGGTCATCACGATGGGGATCGTGTTCGTCGTGGCCGGGTTCGCCTTCAAGGTCTCGGCGGCGCCGTTCCACACCTGGGCGCCCGACGTCTACGTGGGCGCACCCACGCCGGTGACGGCGTTCCTGGCGGTGGCGTCCAAGGCCGCCGGCTTCGTCGCCCTGCTGCAGCTCATCTACGTCGGCTTCTATTCGAGGCCCGAGGTGTTCGAGCCGCTGATCTGGATCCTCGCCGCCGTGTCCATGACGGTCGGCAATCTGATCGCCCTGCGCCAGACCAACCTGGTGCGGCTGATGGCCTATTCCGGCGTCGCCCAGACCGGCTTCATCATCGCCCCGCTGGCGGTGGCCGGGCACAGCGGCGCGATCGGCGACCAGGCGCTGTCGGCGGTGCTCACCTACCTGGCCATCTATGCCGCCATGAACCTGGGCGCCTTCGCCGTCATCATCACGCTGGCCCGCCGCAGTGGATCCGCCGAGATCGAGTCGTTCTCCGGCGCCTTCCACTACGCCCCGGCGATGACGGTCGCCATGACGATCTTCTTCGGATCGCTGGCCGGCATCCCGCCGCTGGGCGGCTGGTTCGCCAAGTTCGAGGTCTTCCGGGTGCTGGCGACCGCAGGCGAGCCGTGGGGCTACGCACTCGCCGTGATCGCCGCAGTCAACGCCGTGATCGCCCTCTACTACTATGCCGCAGTCCTGCTCAAGATGTGGGCCGAGGACGCACCCGAGGGCGACCACCGCCCGGTGCCGTTCACCCCTTCGCTGACCTCGGCGCTGGTCATCTGCGGCGGCGTCACGCTGCTGTTCGGTGTCGTGCCCCAGGTCGTGGCCCGCTTCACCGACGTCAGCCTGCTGGCCCTCGGGGGCTGACATCGCCGGTCTGGCCGACCGGCTGTCGGCGCGGATTCGCGAACAGGGTCCGCTCCGCTTCGACGAGTACGTCGAGGCCTGCCTCTACGACCCGGCCGGGGGCTTCTACACGTCCGGTGGCGCTGCGGGCCGCCGGGGAGACTTCATCACGAGCCCAGAGGTCGGGCCGCTGTTCGGCACCGTGCTGGCCCGCTGGATGGACGGGGTGTGGGAGCGACTCGGCCGACCGGTCGGCTTCACCGTGGTCGAGGTGGGTGCTGGGCGGGGCACGTTGGCCCGCTCGGTGCTGGCCGCAGCACCCGCCTGCATGGCCGACGGCCGGTACGTGGCGGTCGAGCGGTCGAGTGCCCTGCGCGCCGACCTGCCTTCTGGTGTCGAGCGGCTCTCCGACCTGCCTTCTGGTGTCGAGCGGCTCTCCGACCTGCCGGACGGGGCGGTCACCGGAGTGGTCGTGGCCAACGAGCTGCTCGACAACCTGGCCTTCCGCCTGCTCGAGGCGACCGGCGGAGCCTGGCACGAGGTGCGGGTCGGGGTCGGAGACGAGGGGTTCGTCGAGGTGGTGGGTGAGGCGGTCGACCTGGCCGGCCTGCCCGAGCCGGTCGACGGCGCCCGGATACCTCTGCAGGACGAGGCCGCCGCCTGGGTCCGCCGGGCCCTGGGCCGGGTCGACCGGGGTGCGGTCCTGGCGTTCGACTACGCATCGACGACCGTCGACCTGGCCGCCCGACCGTGGGACGAGTGGCTCCGCACCTACCGGGGCCACGATCGCGGCGGCCCCCCGCTCGGAGCCCCCGGCTCACAGGACGTGACCGTCGAGGTGGCCGTCGACCGGCTCCCCGGCGACCCGACCGTCACCACGCAGGCGGCCTTCCTGCGGACCCACGGCATCGACGACCTCGTCGACGAGGGCCGGCGCCTCTGGGAGGCCGGCGCCGCCGCCGGCGACCTCGCCGCGATGAGGGCCCGCAGCCGCATCGCCGAGTCCGAGGCACTCCTCGACGAAGCTGGCCTCGGCGCCTTCGCCGCCCTTGAGTGGACGGTGGAGCGCCTCGGCTCCTGACATCACCGGTCGCCCACCCCGCTACGGGGTCCGCCTAGCCTCTTCGGATGATGCGGGTTCGACGCCGATCGGCCAACGAGAAATTGGGGTGGGGGGGTTGGCGTTCTCCTGTTGCTGGGCGGGTTGATCGGGTGCACCTCGTCTCCTTCGACAGGCAGTGGCTGGCCCGGCGTCGGAAACGACCTCCAGCACGTGGACTGCAGCCCCGTCCAAAGCGGTGCGCAACGACTGGCGACCGTCACGTATGTGGCCGATGTACACGTCGAGGGTGCCAAGGCACTCAGGGACTTTTCCGGTGTAGTGAGTGCCCTCGTCACGGTCGAGCAGGTGGCCTGGTCCGCTGACGGTTACTGGAGTCTCGGCGAGTACAAGGCCCACGTGGCGCCCACAGAGGGCTCGGTGCACTCGCTTGTCGCCAACGAGGCGTGGGACTTGAGCGTCGGCGATCGCATCCGGATTGCCGTCACCACGATGGAGATAGCGATCCCGGACATGGACGGACAGATCCAGCACGCGATTGACGACACCGGCGAGTCGCTACGGCGTCGAAATCAGATGCCCGACCCCGTCGACCTCTTGCTGGACCGGGCGGTCGGAGAGTCGATCCGGACCCGACCGCAGATGCTCCTGGAACTGATTGGTGATGCTCGGGGGTGGATAGACCGGATCAATTCGACCGGTGATCGGAGACTGCCCGACGGGTTGCTTGGGCGTGTGATGCAACAGACGCCCGGGGAGCAGGAGTGCACGGGATGGGTGGACTGACCGGCTTCTGACGGGCTTCGACGCGTTCGCTAGGGTCGGCGGGTCGCAACGTCGAGACCGGGGAGCAGGGTCGCGCCATGGGTAAGCCCACCATCGAGGACTACTACGTCGAGGACCGCACCTTCCCGCCATCTGCGGAGTTCGTCGCCGCCGCCCACCTGTCCGACCGCTCCCACTACGAGGAGGCCGCCGCCGACTACGAGGCCTTCTGGGCCCGGCAGGCCCGTGAGCTCCTCACATGGGACGAGGACTTCCACACCACCCTGCAATGGGACCTCCCCTACGCCGAGTGGTTCGTCGGCGGGAAGCTGAACCTGTCGGCCAACTGCCTCGACCGCCACGTCGCCGCCGGCCACGGCGACCGCATCGCCTATTTCTGGGAGGGCGAGCCCGGCGACACCCGTGAGATCTCCTACGCCGAACTCCTCGACGAGGTCAGCCGCTTCGCCAACGTGCTCAAGGGGCTGGGGCTCGAACGCGGCGACCGCATCGCCATCTACATGCCGATGATCCTCGAACTGCCGATCGCCATGCTGGCCTGCACCCGTATCGGCGTGGCCCACAGCGTCATCTTCGGCGGCTTCTCGCCCGACTCGATCGTCGATCGCTGCGAGGACGCCGAGGCCCGCCTCGTCATCACCGCCGACGCCGGCTACCGCAGGGGCGCCCCGTCGGCGCTGAAGGTCAACGTCGACGCCGCACTCGACATCGGGGCACCCAGCGTCGAGCACGTCGTCGTCGTGAACCGCTGCGACACCGAGGTCACCATGGCCGATGGACGCGACCTCTGGTGGCACGACCTCATGGCCGACGCCTCGTCCGACTGCCCAGCCGAACCGATGGACAGCGAGCAGCTCCTGTACCTGCTCTACACCTCGGGCACCACGGCCAAGCCCAAGGGCATCATGCACACCACCGGCGGCTACCTGACCCAAGTGGCGTACACCCACAAATATGTCTTCGACGTGCGTCGCAACGAGGACGTCTACTGGTGCGCCGCCGACATCGGCTGGGTCACCGGCCACAGCTACATCGTCTACGGGCCGCTCGCCAACGGCTGCACCTCGGTCATGTACGAGGGCACCCCCGACACCCCGCTGCCCGAGCACCGCACCGGCGACCGGGCCGACTGGCCCAGGGACCGGCTCTGGGACATCGTCGAGCGCTACGGCGTCACCCAGCTCTACACGGCACCCACCGCCATCCGGACCTTCATGAAGTGGGGCGCCGAGGACCCGGCCCGCCACGACCTCTCGTCGCTGCGGGTGCTCGGCACGGTCGGCGAGCCCATCAACCCCGAGGCGTGGATGTGGTACCACGAGTACATCGGCGGGAGTTCGTGCCCGATCGTCGACACCTGGTGGCAGACCGAGACCGGCGGCCACATGATCTCTCCGCTGCCCGGGGTCACCACCACGAAGCCCGGGTCGGCCTGTCACACGATCCCCGGCGTGTTCGCCGAAATCGTCGACGACGGGGGCAACCCGATCGAGCGGGGCGGCGGCTACCTCACCATCACCCGCCCGTGGCCGGCGATGCTGCGCGGCATCTGGGGCGACCCCGAGCGCTACCACGACACCTACTGGTCGCGTTTCGAGGGCCGCTACTTCGCCGGCGACGGCGCCAAGCTCGACGACGACGGCTACCTGTGGCTGCTCGGCCGCGTCGATGACGTCATGAACATCTCGGGTCACCGCATCTCCACCGCCGAGGTCGAGTCGGCGCTGGTCGACCACCCCGCCGTCGCCGAGGCCGCCGTGGTCGGTGCCACCGACGCCACCACCGGCCAGGCCATCATCGGCTACGTGATCCTGCGGGGCGGCAACGAGGCCACCCTCGAACTGGGCGAGGAGATCCGGGGCCACGTGTCCGTCAAGCTCGGTCCGATCGCCCGACCGAAGGCCGTCTTCCTCGTGCCGGACCTGCCCAAGACCCGCAGCGGCAAGATCATGCGCCGGCTGCTGCGCGATGTCGCCGAGGGGCGCGACCTTGGCGACACCACCACGCTCGCCGACGCCGGCGTGGTCGACGAGATCCGGAACCGGGCCGCCGAGTCCCCCGAGGAGGACTGAGCCGTCTCCGGAGTCCGCATCGCCCGAGATGGCGCGCCGCCGCCGGGCCCGGTGGTCATCGTCGACGTCGATGGCGTGCTCTCGGACGCCTCTGGACGGCAGCACCACCTTGCCGGCGGCTTCCGCGACTGGGCGGCGTTCTTCGAGGCATCGGTCGACGACCCGCCGATCCCCGAGGGCATCCGTCTGGTCGAGCACCTGACCGACGGACAGGTGGTCGTGCTGCTGACCGCCCGGCCCGCACGACTCGCCGACACCACGCTGGCGTGGATGGAACGGCACGGCATCCGGTGGGACCTGCTCGCCATGCGCCTCGACGGCGACCGGGGCAGCTCGCCCGACGTGAAGCAGGCGATCCTCGCCGGCCTGCGCGCCGACGGCTACGAGCCGGTGCTGGCGGTGGACGACGACCCGAGGAACCTCGCCATGTACCGCTTTGAAGGCGTCCCCACGGTGTACCTGCACTCCGGCTACTACGACTGACCGGTCGGGCACCTGGCTTTCCGGCGCTGGGCCGATCGCCGGGCACTGCTCCGGCACACGGAGACGTTCGCCTCCGCAGCACCCGACACTCGGTCTTCTCGACATCGCCTCGACCTTTCGTCGCTGGCGCCACCGGCGCGTCGGCGGGCAGGACGACCTCATCCCGCCGAGGACAACGGCCCCGGCCAGCGAGCCGGCTGGGCGGTACAGTTGCCGGACGACTGTTTAACTAAGCGAACAGCCAATGGCCCACGCCCAGCGAGCATCGATCGTTCAACGATCCGGCGTCAACTGCTACATGCCCCAGATGGGGGAAGACCTGTCGGCCGGTGGAGACAGTGGGGCACCCGTGTTCTGGGGGCCCATCGCGTACGGACTCCACGAAGGCTGGATGTATGACCCGTTCTGGCCGTTCGGTCGCGACACGGTCTCGAGGGCCGACATGCTTCACGAGGCACTTCCGAACTGGCACTGGGCCACGTCGTGAGCGCGCCGTGTACTTCCCGCAGGCTCGATGTTCTGTGCCGTCGGTGACCTGTCGGTCGCGGGAATCCCCGGCGATCGACCGACGAGGGCCGGCGCGGGGATCGGATGACCTCCCTGCTCGGGTGCCTGTCCGAGTTCGGAATCATGGATGCTGACCGAACCTGGTCGGCCGAGCAGTTCGTGGGTGCCATCGTCGACCGAGATCCCAATGCAGTGAAGGGTCTCGTCTGCATGGACCGCCACGCCAACCTGTTCCACTGATCCGCACCGGGCCACTCACCGGGGTGGTGATGCCAACCGACGTGTTGCGGGCCGTACGATTGGGGCACACCCCGTACCCAGGAGCAGCACCACACCCATGATCAACGGCATGAAGACCTTCGCCCTGCTGGCCCTCCTCGGCGGTCTGTTCGTCGTGGTCGGTGGGGCCATCGGCGGCACCGGCGGGCTGGTGATCGGGCTGGGGCTGGGCCTCGTCATCGTCGGTAGCGCCTACTGGTTCAGCGACAAGGTGGCCATCAGGTCGGCCCGTGCCGTCCCCGCCGAACCAGAGCAGTTCCCCGACTACCACCGGGTCATGATCGAGCTCACGCAGGCGGCCGGGATGCCGATGCCCAAGCTCTACGTGTCGCCCAACCCGCAGCCCAACGCCTTCGCCACCGGCCGCAACCCCGACCACGCAGCAGTCGCCATCACCCAGGGCCTCATCGACAACCTCAGCTGGTACGAGATCCGCGGCGTGCTGGCCCACGAGCTCATGCACGTCCGCAACCGCGACATCCTCATCGGCTCGGTCGCCGCCGCCATCGGCATGGGCATCACGATGATCGCCCGCATGGCCATGTTCGCCTCGATGTTCGGCGGCCGCAACCGCAACAGCAACCCGCTCGGCCAGATCGCCTTCGCCATCCTCGCCCCGATCGCCGCCCTGATGATCCAGGCCGCCATCAGCCGCAGGCGGGAGTTCCATGCCGACGCCTCCGCCGCCCGGCTGATCGGCGACGGCGAACCGCTGGCCCAGGCGCTCGAGAAGCTCGAATACGCCGCCGCCCGGATCCCGTCGGGGGTCGACCCGAACCAGGCGTCCGCCTACATCGTGAACCCGCTCAGGGCCGAAGCCCGCCGTGGCAGAGGCGGCCCCAGGTTGTTCTCGACACACCCGGCGACCGCCGAGCGGGTCTCCCGCCTGCGTGAGGGCAACTGGCGGGGCGGCATTATCGAGGGCGGGCCGATCTCCTAGGTCCTGTCTCCCAGGGTCAGGCGCCCCCTGCTCAGTCCCGGAAGTTGGTGAACTGCAGGGGCAGGTCGAGGTTGGCGTCCTTGATGGCGGCGATGACCTCCTGCAGGGAATCGCGCTTCTTGCCCGTCACCCGCAGCTGGTCGCCCTGGGTCTGGGACTGGATGCCCTTGAGGCCGAGGCCCTTGATCAGCTTGTTGATCGTTCGGGAGTCGTCGCCCGAGATGCCCGCCTTCAACCTGGCGACCTGACGGGCCCTGCCCCCGCTGGCCTGCTCGAGGTTGCCCCAGTCGAGGACCTTGAGCGAGACCTTGCGACGCACCAGCTTCTCCTCGAGCACCACGACGAGGGCGGCCAGCCGGTCCTCGGTGGAGGACTCGAGCTTGATGCCGTCGCCTGACAACTCGACGACCGAGTCGGTGCCCTTGAAGTCGAAGCGGGTGGCCACCTCGCGGGCGGCCTGGTCCACGGCGTTGCGGACCTCCTGCTGGTCGATCTCGGACACCACGTCGAAGGAGGACATGGCTGGCACGCTACCGGTCCTCCACGGGCACGCCCCTGCCGGACCAGCGCTGCCCGCCGCTATCCTCCGCGTCTCCCGGGTCGGTGCCCGAGTGGCCAAAGGGAACGGGCTGTAAACCCGTCGGCATTGCCTTCGGAGGTTCAAATCCTCCCCGGCCCACGCTCAAGTTTCGGATCGGACCCGCCTCGTGCGGGTCCGCTTCGCGTCAGTCGAACAGGGCCTGCATCACTTCAGTGACACGGCTCAGTCGAACAGGGCCTGCATGACGGTCACGTCCTGCCAGCGGCCGAACTTGCGGCCGACCTCGCGCTCGACGCCGACCAGGGTGAAGCCGTGCTTCCGGTGCAGCGCCACGCTCGCCTCGTTGCCGCCACCGATGCGTGCGACCACGCTGTGGAAGCCGCTGTCGCGGGCGGTCACCAGGAGCTCGCCCAGCAGCCGGTCGGCGACCCCCTGCCCCCGGTGGCCTGCGGCGACGTACACCGAGTTCTCGACCGAGGTCCGGTAGGCGGCTCGCTCCCTGAACGGCGAGAGCGACGCGAAGCCGATCACGTCGCCGTCGAGTTCGGCGACGAGCACGCTGAAGGCCCCCGACCGTGCCGCCAACCATGCCTGCTGATCCTCGACTGAGCGCTCGACCAGGTCGAACGTGGCCGTCGAGTGCAGGATCTCGTGGTTGTAGATCGAACGGATCGCCTCAGCGTCGTCGGATCGGGCGAGGCGTACCTGCATGGCCGCGAATGTACCGATCGGTGGGCGCCGTGACGAGCGACCGGTGGGATGGAGGGGGCAGGGGAAGGCAGGTCAATACGTTGGGGAACACCCCGCCGCCGTGGCATCCTTTGGGCGACCGTGATGAGCGGTTCGGCTCCCTTAGCTCAGTCGGCAGAGCGTCTCCATGGTAAGGAGAAGGTCGACAGTTCGATTCTGTCAGGGAGCTCGCTGGCGACGTAGCTCAGCTGGT
>Ga0209554_1000081_pt1 | contig 71297 bp, 60 predicted proteins | sample MarorgKNORR_S2LV_5_FD_188221 | JGI IMG/M metagenome (GOLD analysis project Ga0209554, IMG submission 188221) | Marine microbial communities from the Southern Atlantic Ocean, analyzing organic carbon cycling - Bottom_A/KNORR_S2/LV (SPAdes) (version 2) | ecosystem: Environmental > Aquatic > Marine...
CAGGGTTATTACGCTAAAAACAATTCCAACGACAATAGTTAAAGGGCTCATTACCCAATCCGTCGTATATTTGCCCTCTAAAGAACCCCACACTGAGAAAAATATAACAAAGGGGATAGTTAGCAAGACGGTCATGCTGCGCAACATATTTCTAACGAATCGATGCGTACCCATTCTTATTAGCGCTTCGTGTTGTTCCGACCTCATGTTTGTGACTCCTGGTTCTCCGGTTGTTGCTTATTCGCCAAATAATCGACCCTCTTAAGAGTTTTGCCCGGTTACTGCGAACGCCTCTTCGAACTTTTCCATAGCTGCCTTCTGCATGCCGGGTAAGAGATGAGCATAAGTGTCCATCGTGAAAGCGACACTGGAATGCCCTAGCCTGGTGCTAATCGTCTTGATGTCTGTTCCCTGCTGGAGCATCAACGAAGCATGGGTGTGCCGGAGGTCGTGAAGCCGGACTCCAGAAAGACCTGCTCTGCTAGCAATCCTACGGAACTGTTGGGTAACCGTGGATGGAGTCCTGGGCGTGCCGTCAGGGTGACCAAACACGAAGTTAGCCTGGGAAGATGGGATACCCAATACCTCTACGTCCCGTTCTTGGCCCGCTCGATGTTGTTTCAATAATAGACAGGTAGAAGGGGCCAGGTCCAAAGACCTTGCGCCACTCGATGTCTTTGGCTCGTCTGTAACATAAGTGCCGTTTTGCAAGCGAACGAGTGACCGGCGGATCGTCATGAGGGCCATGTCCAGGTCGAGATCGTTCCATTGCAGTCCCAGAAGTTCACTCCGTCTGATTCCAGTCCAGATCAGCGTATGCAATATGGTCCGCCACGGTTCGGTTGTACAGGTATCCAGGAATCGGTGTGTTTCGCTTACAGAGAGTGCCCTCATCTCCTTTTTAGGAGCTCTGGGAGGCTCAACCGCGATACCGACGTTACGGGTTACCAGATTCCATTTGACGGCGTCAAAGAGGCAATCAACTATAAGGTGATGGTGTTTCGTTACTGTACTTGCACTCAGATTCGACAATTTGGAGTCATAGTACTCAATCAGATGGTCTGGTCTAAGGTCGACGATACTGACGTCTCCGAGGCCGTCCACGATGTGTTTCGCTCTCTGGCGGTAGCCGTCCATAGTGCTACCCCGTACACGTTTGGACACGTAGCGTTCTAACCATTCATTGAAGAACTTGCCGAACGTAGTATGGGAAGCCTTGATGTTCAGCCCAGTATCGATCTGGGTCAATAATTCGCTCAGTCTGTTCTCGGCCTGCCGTTTAGTAGTAAATCCGCTTTCCCATTTTCGGGTTCGGTTCCCAGAATTGTCTTGGAAATTCACGATTATCGAATAACAGCTCCCTCGTTTGATAATCGAACCCCTACCACGCCTTGGTTTACTATTCCCCGTCGCCACCTCTAATACCTCCACACATGTCAGGGAAATTGCAGTTTGTTCTGTACATTTATACTCTTAACGAACAAATCGTACGCTGTTTTTCCTTCCGGAGTTGCGTATAAATCCGCGGCTCTGGAGCGGATATCGTTCTCCTGGTTCTCGAAATAGGTTTTGTCTGCTGATCGTTCCCAGTCTGTATTATCGGACGCCTGGAATCGGCCTTCAGCGATAAAACCCTCGCGTTCGACCCTGGCTATACCCCATTCCAATTGTTTCCATTGGTCGATTTCCGTGTCTACGTCACCATTTTTTTCGTTTAACACCGTATCTTCAAAGAATCCGCGGAATCCCAACTCTTCTGTCTTTGGATCTTCTAGATATTCGGGTCGGAGACGTTTGAGGTCAGATAAGAAGTCTCTGACTAACAGGAAAGTGGTTTCTGATTTATCACCTTTGATTACGCCCGAGAATTCTAGTAAAGCCCTATCCAGTGTTCGCGTATCGAATGGCTGACCGAGCAGCCTGGCCATGAGGTCCCCTTTGGCATATGTGACTGCGAACCTGAATAACAGATAGGCATACACCGGAGATGATATGTCGAAGAACCTGGCTATTTTGAGCGCCCATCTAGCCTCCTCCACGTACATTTTCGAAGAGATGGGACCTTCGACTTCGGTCCGTATGTAATGAAGGGTCAGTAAAACGGGAACTTTTTCCGGGTCTTCATACCATTCGTGCTGCCAGAGGCAGAGCTCGGCTTGCGGCTCCAGTTTCATCACGCCCGTATTCAGCTTCTTAACCTCGTCCTGGACGAACCTCAGGCTCGGGGGTTTTATTGGCTCTTCTTTCAGGAGCTGGTGTATGGCTGTTCCGCCGAGAGTCATATCTTCGGACCAAAGCTCCGCAATCTTCTGACGTATTTTCGGGTGAATCAAGGTTATGGGCCTCCTAGAACCCAGTTTGGCGTAAATGCGTTTTCCTATAAGTGTTCTGCGCAGACATGACTAGATAGACACAACATACTACCTGAAGGTTCACGATAACACAGGGAGTTGAGAAATGAAACTGCGTGATATAGACACCTTAACGATGACGGTAGAAGAGGCGGGCAAGCTGTTAGGAATCGGCAGGTCGTCGGCTTATGGAGCTATACGGAGGGGCGAACTACCGTTTTTAAAGATCGGTCGCCGGATTTTGGTACCAAGGTCTGCATTATTCCGGAAGATAGAAGACCTGCAACAAGATCCGAATTTGTGGAGAGGAGCTGACCGGGAATAGGACGCCCGGCTAGCGGGTCATACCGGGGAGACGCTCGGTGGGAGTCTACTTGACCTCCACCGGGCGACCCGAAATGTTCTTGGGGTGCAGGGGCAAAGCCCCGCAGCATGATGCTCAAAGAGGGACCGAATAAAAAAGGCCGAGTGCGACAACACTCGGCCCTCTAAGTAGCCCCAACTAAGAGGCCATGTGAACAGCAACATTCTAACAAACCATGACGATCCGATATCTGCCCCCGACCCTGTAACACGGGGGCAGAAAAATACGCTCACGCCTGAAAATCGAAAAGAATGCCGGGTCAGTATCGATAACTTATCGGTCACTTATCACCCGCCATTGTCCTTGTCTCGGCTTCGGGCCGATCAATACATGGGCGATGTGATCGAAGAGGTTTCAGACGTTCTTGGCGGGGCTGCAGGGGATTGGATAGAGCTAGAACAAGGCTTTAAGTCCTACCTTCGAAGTCTCATAGGTCCAGCTAATGCCCGTCTTCATTTCGATTCGAGGAATGGATCCGATTTCAACCTGTCTCTACCAGGGAAAGCTTGCCAACGGGCCGGTACAGAACGCCTGCGATTGTTCTTCTCTTCTTTCGTGGACGCGGGGGCAAAGGCCCGGCGAGTGGATCTAGCCCTGGGACCAGGCGGCCCTAGACCGAATGCTCAAGATCAATAACGAGTGGGATATTCCCAGCGTTTAGAGCATATCCCCCGGACCCTAGAGTAGGTCGAGCTAGCGTTTCCAAACCGAATTGCTGCTGAAAATGCCAGTGTTCCCGCAGACCCTCTAAAACGATTCTTCACCGGCCCGGCGCCAACATTCCCTGATAACCCACACCGCATTCTTGCACGCATCGCACGAGGTTCTTGCTTTGCCTTGGTAATCTGACAATCAGAAACCTTCTTAGTAACGGTAGGACGATGACGTGGTATCGATCGAGGCGGGCCAACATACCCAGACCAGGTACCAACTGGCGAGTTTGATCGTTTCGGGGAACACACTTTTCGACGAACGATTAGATTCCCCCAACAGATTCGCCGACTGGTTTACGCGTTACGAGTCCTGGCAGGCCAACGTCATTGCGTGGATGTCGCGGAACGAGTCGGTTTCTGTTGCGTTTCGTTTCCGTCTAACAGACCAGGAAGGTCCGCGGATACACTATCGGTACACATCAGGGGCCGCCCACAACCGTCATTTGAATAGGCTCCGTGCCAGTATTATGTATTTGGGCTCGATCTGATTCTTCTGTTCCCACGCGACTGAGTGAGAGCGTTCCGGATACTAACCAAGAAGCCCCCGGCCCAACCAGGGGCTTTTCGTTTTGGGCCACGCCTTTCGCCATGTCTCCGATGACCGTTCGTGTATCATTGCCCCGGACTAGAACAGAGAGACCACGAGCGAAAGATGGAAACACCAGAATCGAGATTAAAGGTCCTTGAAGCCGAGACCAGCGCCGCGAACGGATACTTCGCCTCGCTTTCTCACGAAGACCTCCAAAAGCCCAGCGCCTGCGTGGACTGGTCGGTTGCCGACGTTATGGGTCACCTGGCCGGGCAGGACCATGCATCACGGGTGAGGCGGGGCTTGCAGGGAGATTACTCTCCGCCAGATGGCGCCCCGGTAGTCACTGACTTCGACGAAGACCAGTTCGCCAAGAATATCTCAGAGAGAGCCCAGGCAACCCGGGAACAACAAGGCGAGGCGCTGGTGAGCTATCTGAACCAACGTCTCGTCGAGACGGTCGAAGTCTTCAACAGCGTAGGCCCCAATGACTGGGACATGTTGTGCTACTGGCCGCCTGGACCGATGGCGGTGCGCACCCTGCTAGACCAGCGAATCGCAGAGTTGACCATGCACACCTGGGACATCAGGTCGGTCCTGGACGATGAGTTTCATCTATCAGACGACGCTGTCCAGGTGTTGATCGATGGGGTCGACCGTGCCGCGAGGCGCGCCTTTCGACCCGACCCGTCCCTGTCGCAGCCGATCAGTCACCGCTTTGTCATTGAAGGTCCGGTTGCCGACAGGCGCGACGTCGTCATATCGGCTGACGGGGCGGTGGTTGGCCCGGCTGGGAGCGAAGAGCCGGACGTGACATTCCAGTGCGACGGCGAGACCTACGTGCTGGTCATGTACGGCAGGCTTAAGGTCATGGACGCGTTAGCCGAAGGCCGTCTTACCTTCGACGGCAACCCGGAATCAGCGGTGGGTTTCGGCCGGCGGTTCGTCGGTGGCTGACCGCCTGGGAGTCGCATTCAGTCGTTTCCCGGAGCGGGTATAGCCTGCGGAGCCTCGTCTACCGGCGTGACCCTGGGCAGCCAGTCGAGCCATCCCGGCAGGTACCAGTTCCACCGGCCCAGGAGCTTCATGCTGGCTGGCAGCAATATGACACGAATCACGGTGGCGTCGATGAACACGGCCACCGCCAAGCCCAAGCCGAACTGCTGCAGGCCCAGGATCCGGCTGGTGGCAAAGGCGGCGAACACCCCCACCATCACCGCCGCCGCGCTGGTGATCTGACCCGCGGTCAGTCGGATGCCCGTGGCCACCGCCAGTTCGTTCTGATCGTGCTTGTCATATTCTTCCTTGATGCGGTTGAGCAGCAGCATGTGGTAGTCCATGGACAGGCCGAAAAGGATGCCGAATAAGAACAGCGGCAGCCAAGTCTCGATGATGCCAGTCTCCTCGGAGCCAGGGATGCCGATGCCCCAACCCCACTGGAAGACCATCACCAGGACGCCGTAAACCGCCCCCACCGACAGAAGGTTCAGCACCAGAGCGTTAATGGGAATCACGATGGACCGGAACATCACCAACAGCAGCAGGAACGACAGCCCCAGAACAAAGGCGAAAACGTAGTATGCCGAGCTGAACATCCGGTCCCGGAAGTCGATCCCCTCCGCCGTGTCTCCGGCCACGAAGGTCTGGACGTTCAGGCCGGCAAAGGCCTCGGGTACGATCTGCTCCCGTAGTAGCCGGACGGCGTCTTCCGACTCGTCATCGTCAATGTTGCCCGCCAGCGGGACATTGATGCGGGTGACGGTCCCCGCCCGATCAGTGATCGTATCAAATGGCCCCAGGAACGCATCGTTATTTCCAACCGTCTCGATCAGAGCAGCCAAAGCTGCTTGAATCTCTGGAGCGTTGATGTCGGCGGCGTCCACGATCACCTTGGCTGGGGAGATCAAGCTGCTGGAGAAGTGGTCCTCCAGCAATTCCAACGCCCGCTTGCTTTCCAAAGCGTCGGGGAGGGCGTCGGCGCCGGCGTTGAATCCCAAGTTCATGGAGAAGAACGGAATCGTCAGTGCAACCAGCCCCGCCACCGTCAGGCTGGCCAGCGGTACCGGCCGGGCCAGCACCCACCCGGTGATGATCGACCAGATGCCGCCCTGGTCCGATTCCCGGCCAAGAATGGGTATCCGCAGCCGGTTCACGTTGTCTCCCAGTAATGAAAGTAGCCCAGGCAGCAGCGTCAAAGACGCGAGATGACAGCCACGAAGACCACGATGATCGCCCCCGCGGCCATGGAGATGAACGTGGTGTCCCTTGTGAGCATCAGTCCCGCCAGCGACAGGACAACGGTGATTCCGGCGTAGAAAACCGCCCTTCCGGTGGTGTTGGCAGCCACCGTGATGGCTTCGATCTTCTCCCGGCCCGCCGAGCGTTCCGTCCGGAAACGGCTGACGATGAACAGGGAGTAATCGATGCCGACGGCCAGCCCCATGAGCAGGATCATCTCGGCGTACAGCTCCACCAGGGGATAGACCTGGCTGACCAGGGCGGCGATGCCGATGGCGGTGAAGATGGAGCCGATGGCCATCACCAGCGGTATCACCGCCGCGACCCGCGCCCGGAACGCCAGGATTAGAATCACTAGGCCTATGACCATGGAATAGATTAGGATGCGGTTGAAGTCTTCCGTCAGGATCTCATCCAACTCGTCGTCCAGTAGACGGAAGCTGACGACCCCAATATCGAACCCGGCGGCCTGGTCCGAGGCCTGCCGGACCGTCTCGACGAACGGCCCGATATCGATCCGTCCAGCGGGGTCTTCGGGGTCCTGGAGTGTGACCGAGGCCAAAACGGCGTTCCCATCGTCGGCGAACATGCTTGCGTCTTGCGTGTCGTAATAGCTGACGGCAGCGATCATCTGGGGCAGGTCCCTGATTGTTCGCATGACCGATTCCACGGTCTCCATGAACAGAGGTCATTGGCGTCCAAGGAAGGGTTGCTGAATATGACACCCTCGCGTCTGGTGCGGCTGGCAGGCTCGGTGGCGGCGGGGTCGGGCGCGAACCGCTCGCTCAGCAGTGCGGAGCCTTTACCGGACTCTCCCACACCACCGTCGTCGTCCCTGATTTCCGTACCAACGGCGATGATAGAGAACACCGCCAGCCCGATCACGATGACCGTGCCAAGCAAGATGATTAAGCGGTGAACGGCGCTCCAACGGGCCAACCGCGCCGTGAATGAAAGTCCGGTGATTGCGCTGCTCATAAAGTGCTATGTCCTCCACCCGAATCCGTGTCTGTCGCAACGAATATCGTAACACCTGAGACTAATCGCATGTACGTGAGAACAGCGCTATCTCCTTCGTGTATCATTGGCAAAAACTCGGCACCGGAGAAAACATGCCCGCACTAGAATACCAAGTCGCTCTGGTAACCGGTGGCGGTTCCGGTATCGGACTCGGCATCGTCAAGCGGTTCGTGGCGGAAGGGGCCAGGGTTATGGTGCTGGAACGGGTGCCCGAGAGGGTGACGGAACTTGAGTCCGAGTTCGGCGGATCCGTTAAGGCGATCCAGGGCGACGTCACCCGGTTGGCGGACAACCAGCGGGCTGTGTCAGAAGCAGTCAGCGCCTTCGGCAAACTGGACATCTTCATCGCCAACGCCGGGGTCTTTGACCGCTTCCGGAGGTTGGACGAGATCGACGATGAGATACTGGAATCGGCCTTTGACGAACTCTTCGCCGTCAACGTGAAAGGCTGTTTCCTGGGCGCCAAAGCCGCCCTGCCCGAACTGATCAAAACTCAAGGTTCCATGACCTTCACCGCCTCTGGGGCTGGCCTGAACTCCTTGGGCGGCGGGACGATCTATACCGCCTCCAAGCACGCCGTGGTTGGTCTGGTGCGGCAGCTGGCCGTGGAGTCGGCGCCCCAGGTGCGGGTCAACGCCGTGGCCCCCGGCGGGGTGATGACCGACCTGCGAGGCTTGGAATCCATGGACCAGGCGGGCGAGTCCCAATTCAGCCAGCCGGGATTCGACCAGCGTCTGAGTAATAACAACCCAATGGAGATGGCCATGCAGCCCGAAGACCTGGCGGGCGCCTACGTGTATCTCTCATCCCGCACCGACGCCAGAGCGATCACCGGCACGATTCTCCAGGTGGACGCCGGTTCCAACCTCAGATGGATGCGGCGCTGACACCGTCATAACGCGGCACATAGCCCAACTTGACCCCCCAAGGACGGTGTGATATACACCCCGTAATCCCGGTCTACTAGACCGTCTTAAAGGTGCAAACCGGCCTGTACTATGAACCTCCAAGGAGGCGCGAAATGGTATTAGACGTTAAACAATTGGTGGACACCAAACGTGGCCTGATAAGCCCGAGAGTGTTCATAGAGCACGACATCTATGAACAAGAGCTGGAGCAGATCTTTGCCCGGTGCTGGCTCTTCCTCTGCCACGAGACCCAGATCCCCAAGCCAGGAGACTTTTTCACCACTTACATGGGTGAGGACCCGGTGCTGGTGGTGCGTGACCGGCAGGGCAAGATCAACGCTTTCTTGAACATCTGCTCCCACCGTGGCAACCGCCTCTGCCGCGCTGAGTCGGGCAACGCGGCCAACTTCACCTGCTCCTACCACGGCTGGGGCTACGGAAACGACGGCTCCCTCCAGGCCGTGCCGAACGCCAAAGACGCCTACTTCGGCGAGTTGGACCAGAGCAAATGGGGCCTAACTCCCGTGGCCCAACTGGACAGCTACAAGGGTCTAGTCTTCGCCACCTTCGATAAGAGCGCACCGTCCCTGAAAGAATATCTGGGTGAGATGACCTGGTATCTGGACACCTTTTTCGACCGCTGCGAAGGCGGTGTGGAGGTCATTGGAGGGGTCCATAAATGGGAGGCGCCCTGCAACTGGAAGCTCCCTGCGGAGAACTTCGGCGGCGACGCCTACCACGTCCCCTGGTCGCACATCTCGGCGGTGCGAACCAATTTCAGCGTCGGCGTCACCGCGCAGCCCACCGCCGGGGGCCGGATGGTCTCGCCGGGGAATGGGCACTGCTTGATTACCGTGGGGCCGGAAGACTCTCCCGACCCGCCGATGCCCGCCATCCAAAAATATGAGGCAGATATCCGGAAAGACGTAGCCAAGCGGCTGGGCCCGCGATACGGAGTGGTAAACCCGATCGTCGGTACGCTGTTCCCCAACTTCTCATTCCTACGGGGCAGTTCGCGTGCTTTCCGGGTCTGGCAACCCAAAGGGCCGGACAAGATCGAGATCTGGTCTTGGTGCTACGTGGATAAAACGGCCCCGCCGGAAGTCAAAGAAGAGCACCGGCTGGCCGCCATACGGGGCTTCGGCCCGTCGGGCACCTTCGAACAGGACGATATGGACAACTGGCAGCAATGCACCATTAGCGGCCGGGGGGTCGTCTCCCGGCGGCGTCAGTTGAACTACTCCATGGGTCTGGGCCACGACGGCTTCGATGATGAGATACAGGGCTGGGCCAGCGACGCTCTATACAGTGACAGCAACCACCGTCAGTTCTACGGGCGGTGGGCTGACATGATGGCGGCTGATACCTGGGCGAATCTTTAGGGGTTTACGTTGACATCGAGGGCAAATTCGCATGAGAGACGAAACGATCAGAGAAATCGAGCAATTCCTGTACCGGGAAGCCAGGCTGCTGGACAACCGGCAATTCCACGAGTGGCTGGAACTGTTGACCGACGATCTGCGTTACTGGATGCCCATCCGGTCCAACCGGTATCCCGTTAACAGTAAGGCCATAACGATCTTGGACGGGTCCCGGTACGAAGAATCCGAGGTCTCGTCAGAAAATGACCTGGCATTGATGGATGAGGACAAAGACTCTCTGACCCGCCGGATCGACCGGCTGGACACCGGCATGGCCTGGGCCGAGGACCCGCCTTCCCGCACCCGCCACATCATCACCAACATCGAGGTGGAAGCCGGCGACTCCCAAGACGAACTGAAGGTGTATTCCAACTTCTTCATGTACCGCACCCGCGCCGAGACCGAGCAGGACTTCTACATCGGCAGCCGGGAGGATGTGCTGAGGCGCGTCAACGGCCAGTTGCGCGTAGCATCAAGGAAGATCGTTCTGGACCAGACCGTTCTCCTGGCCAAGAACTTGAGCAACTTCTTCTAGTTCGGACAAGTTCCAATCTGCGAAAGCCCACCTTGCCTGTCACCCCGGCCCTTCCGAAAAAGGAGAGGGGTCTCATTGCTTTGGTGGAACAGGGCTTGACCAAAGCAATGAGATTCCTCGTCGGCCTCCGGCACTCCTCGGAATGACAATTGCTGGGCGAGATTCTGCGGCTGGGGTATCAGGGCCGAATATTCGCCGCCTCGATCGCCGCCCCCAACTCCTCGGCGCCGATGGGCCCCGAGTGCATACTCCTCCCGATCTGGATCGACGGCGTTCGGGTAACCCCGGCCTTCAATGCTTCCTCGTGCCGGGCCAACACCAGCTTGTTGTATCGGCCGGACTCCAGCTCAGCCCACATCTCACGCCAGTCCAGCCCCGTGGCCACCGCTAGTCGGCGGATAGTGTAGAGGTTACCCAGGTCGGTGCCCGATTCCCAATACTCTTTGGACGCCGCCCAATAGAACTGGCGGTCCAGACCGCGCTCCTTGGCGTAGGCCGTCGCCGCATGGACGGCCAGAGTGCTGACGGAGCGATTGGACGCCGGTTCGGTCCCGATTCCGTGGCCGGGTTTGTAGAGGGGTCGCCGCCGGGATCCATCCTCTACATCCTCGGGACCGCTTGGGTACTCGCCGACTTCAAGAGAAACGGCCCGTACCAGAAACGGCCTGCGGTCTATCTCAAATCCTATAGATGACGCCAGCTCCTCAAGTTGTTTCAGGCCGTGGTAGGAGTGGGGACAGGCGTAATCGAACCAAACGGTGACCACGGCAGGAGCCATGTCAGCGGACTCAGCTCTGGCTCAGGTCTTTGGCTTGTTTGAGGACCTTCACCAGAGCGTCCATGGACAGCACTCCGGTGTTGGTGTTGCGCGGACTGGGGTGGTAGGAGGCGACCATCATGGGCAGCGAAGGTCCGAAACGGTAGACCTCACCGTGGATGAATTTTCCCCGCACCTTTTCTGACCCCATATCGCTCAACGTTTGCAGGGCGGCCCGGAATGCGATGTGGCCCAGGGCCAGGATGACCTTTAGGTTTGGCAGGATTCGGAGCTCCCGGACCAGATAGGGCAGGCAGGCGCGCTGTTCCTCGGTGGTGGGTTTGTCGCCTGGAGGGACGCACCGCACGGCCGCGCAGACGTAGGCCCCGGTGAGGGCCAGCCCATCGTCACGGTGCTCCGAGGTGGGTTGGTTGGCCAGCCCGGCCTGGTGCATGGCGGCGGTCAAGAAAGAGGCAGAAGGGTCTCCGGTGAACACCCTTCCGGTGCGGTTGCCGCCGTGGGCCGCCGGCGCCAGACCCAGCAATACCAGGGACGCGTCCGGGTCTCCGAAGCTGGGGACCGGCTTGGCCCAGTAGTCCCAGTCCCGGTATGACGCCCGTTTCTCGCCGCCGATCTTCTCCCGCCAGTCCACCAAACGGGTGCACATCCGGCAGGCCACGATCTCATCTGTGAGGGCCGCCAACTGCTTTATATGACTATCTGCCACGCCTATCTCCTGGGATATCTTGGGCTGGAGGCGCCAGGTCCGATGCTATACTCCGGCCCATGACCGCCGCTTCCCTGATCCTGGTGCTGCTAGCCGCGGTGGCCCACGCCTCTTGGAACCTGCTGCTGAAGCGGGCCGCCGACCCCGAAGTATTTGCCTGGTGCTTGTTGGTTGTGGCGACCGTTCTGCTGGCGCCGTTGGGGGTGGCGCTGCTTTTTTTCAACTCGGTGGATTTTACCGCTCTTTGGTTCATCCTGGCTACTATCGCGCTTCACGTCTTGTACTTCAACCTGCTGGCCAGGGGCTACGCTCAAGGAGACCTTTCCCTGGTCTATCCGGTGGCCCGGGGCATGGGACCGATGCTGGTGCCGGTGCTGGCGGTGGTCTTCTTGAACGAGACGATCGAGCCCCTAGCCATCGCTGGGATCGCAGCCATCATCGGCGGGATATACACAATCTCATGGTGGGGCAATTTTCATCAAGTGCTAAGAAGCCCACTGTTGTTCCTCAGATCAGCCGGAATGCGTTACGCAGTGCTCACCGGACTGACAATAGCCGCCTATTCCATCGTCGATAAAGAGGGAGTCGGCCATGTTCAGCCGCTACTGTACATGTATTTTTTGAGTATCGGAACGGCCGCGATGTTGGCGCCCTACATACTGCTCCACAAAGGAGTTGATTCGGTGCGGACAGAATGGCGGGCCAATGCCGTGCCCATCACCATCGCTGGGCTGCTGACCTTCGCTGCCTACGGACTGGTGCTGACCGCCTTCTCGCTATCGCGGGTGAGTTACGTGGCTCCGGCCCGGGAGGTGGGTATCGTAATCAGTGTGATGCTGGGCGTCTTCCTGCTCAAGGAGCCATTCGGCCGTGGGAGGCTACTTGGGTCCGGTTTCATCGTTGCCGGGTTGGCGCTGATCGCTTTTTCGCCGTGACGTACGCACTCGGCGCATGCCTATCTCCCGCCAAATTCCTGGCGAAGGCGCTCCCCCAGCGGCTCCCAGCCGTCTCCGGTTAGCAGTTCTCCATACTCCCGGTGAAGCCCCTGCTCCCAGCACTTGGCGAAGATGTATTCCCGGTAGAACAGGTCGTCTTTGGGAAACGACTTCCTAGCGGACTGCAGCCGGCTGGCCGTGGGACCGGGAGCGCGGTTCAAAAGATAGCCCAAACCCTGTCCCATCAGCGTGGGGACCAGGTAGAAATTCCGGTATTGATAGGACTCGGAGATCAGGCCCCAGTGGTCCAACAGGTCGGCGGCCACCGTCAGGTCGTCCATCGCCCTGGTCACCAACTCATTCAGCACCTCTTTGGATCGGTTGGACGGCTTGCCGTCTTCAGCCAAGTCTCTTCGGTAAACGTCCAGCAATTTTGCTAGCAGGAGCAAGCCCTGTCCCCGGTAATACCGGGGCAGCGGGTGGCCGGGGGACGCTTCCGCGGCGGCGGTATATAGGTCCCACGCCCCTACCGGGTCGCCAAGGTACAGATGGCCGTCGGCCTCCTGGCACATGGACCTGACGTACCCACAGCCCAACTCATCTCGGCTGATCTTGACGCCCTCTTGGGCATACCTTAAGGCGCTGGGCCAATCTCCCAAGGAGAAGGAGCAGTTGGCGGCCAAACGGTAGAGATAGCCATTCTTCTTGCCGCCGTCTGTTCGCAGGGCTCGGCGGATACAACGAAGGGCGGCGTCCCAGTCCCCATGCTCGTTGGCCAAGGTGCTGCTCTGCGCCACATCGTCCACCACCGTGGAAACGTCAAAGGCCCACTGCTCCACATCGGTCGCCAGCATGGACAGTTCACCTTTCTCCGCCGCCTCCCAGATCCGCAGGGCCGGCACGTCCAACACCCAAACGACCAGTTCACCGGCGAGTTGGTGGGCGTGATCCGGTTGATGGTGGACGGAAAGGCGGAGTGGATCCGGTCCAAGGGGGTACAGCTCCAGTGGTCGCGCCGCATCCCCGGCATAACCGCCGGATGCGCCTTCCTGACAGCGGTGCTCTGGCTCGATGTTTGGCCGGCGGTGGCGATAGCGGTGTCCCTCACCGGAATGATCGCCTTCCTTAGGCTCGGGTTAGGACACCAGCTTGACGGGGTCACCAGCGAAGGCCGGTCCCAGGTCTGGGCTGAGATAACCTTTCCGGCCGCGGGCGCGCTGAGCTTGGTTGTGGGGTGGGCGCTACTGGGCGACAAGTGGCTGGCCTTCACGCCCATCGCCTTCATGGCCTGGGGAGACGGGGCCGGCGGGCTGCTGCGGGACATCATGAACTGGCGCAGGCGGCCCGCGGCAAGATGACCCTCGGCAGCGATGCTGGGGGCCTGTTTAGTTTCGGCGATGTTCTTTCAACCCTACTGGATCGCGGCTGCGGCTGCGGCTGTGGCCGCCGGTACCGAATACTACAGCCCCCGTATTCCCTTCGTCCGGGACGAAAACCTGTCGGTGGCGGCGGCGTCGCTGGCGGTGATGGCGGGCCTGACCTTCGCCGCCGGGTGACGGTCCCGTCAGATCGACCGGGATCTGCGCTGCCTCCCCCCTGACATAATGTATAATACCCGGAGCCTAAAAGAGGCCAGTATCAGACGTGGGTATAGAGGGAGCCGATGATTAATCAGGAACGCTTGGTCAACGCATTCTGTGAGCTTGTGAAGATCGACAGCCCGTCGGACGAAGAAGAAGACGTGGCCCGGCACCTCACCGAGCGCCTGGAATCCCTGGGCTTCAGCGTCGCCAGGGACGCCCACGGCAACCTCATCGCCTCCGAGGACGGCGCCAACCCGCTGATGCTCTCGGCCCACATGGACACCGTGGAGCCGGGACGGAGCATCAAGCCCCAGGTCGACGGCGACATCATCCGCTCCGACGGCACGACCATCCTGGGCGGCGATTGCAAGGCCGGAGTGGCCGCCATCATGGAGGCGTTGGAGTCGGCCAAGGAAGACGACTCTCCCCGCCGTCCGGTACAGGTGGTCTTCACCCGGGGTGAGGAGATCGGCCTGATCGGCGCGGCCAACCTGGACTACTCGATGATCCACTGCAAAGAGGCGGTGGTCTTCGACGGCAACGGCCCGGTGAACACCATCACCGGCTCCAGCCCCACCTACATGGCATTCGACATCACCGTGACGGGCCGAGGGGCCCACGCCGGCGTCGAACCCGAGAAGGGCATCTCGGCCATCCGCATCGCCAGTGAGATCATCGGCGACCTGCCCAACGGACGGCTGGATGAGGAATCCACCTTTAATGTGGGCCTGATCTCCGGCGGCACCGTCCGCAACGCCGTGCCGGTGGAAGTGACATTTGGCGGTGAGTTCCGCAGCCGGAACACCGAGACCGTGGACCTGCTGGGTTTGCAGGTGACCGAGGCGCTGAATAAGGCCAGGGCCAAGTACACGGAAGCCATCATCAAAGAAGAGATGGAGATGCTCTTCCAGATGTACACCCTGGACCCAAACGAGCCGGTGGTGCGCATGGTCACCGACATGCTGAAAGATATGAAGCTGGTCCCGGACATCAAGCCTTCGGGCGGCGGCACCGACGCCAACCAGATGCGGCTGAACGGCATCGACTGCATCGTCGTCGGGATGGCCACCAACGAGATGCACACCGTGGACGAGTACGTGGTGGTACCGGACTTGATGGCCACCGCCCACCTCTGCCAAAACTTGATGAACCCCAACCAATAGGCCCATAGGTATTCGCATGGCCGTAGGCGGCACGGCATTGCCGTGCCCCTACCTACGTAGGAGGAGACACCATGAATGGAGCAGAACTTAAAGCAACTTTGAAGTCGGGTGGGCGGGTGTTTGGCACCATGATCTCCATCGCCCGTAACCCCAAGTGGATACCGATACTGGACAGCGTGGGTCTGGACTACGTCGTGATTGACACCGAGCACAACTACCGCAGCCGCGGCGAGCTGGGCGACTTCCTGCTTATGATGAACACCAGCGGAGTGGTCCCCATCGTCCGAATCCCCATCCCCGACTCCCACTACGTGACCATGGCAATGGACGCCGGCGCCCAGGGAGTTCTGGCGCCCTACTGCGAGACCGTGGACCAGGTCCGGGAGGTCGTGGCCGCGGCCAAGTGGCGTCCCCTCAAGGGCGAGGCCGTCGAACGGGTAGTGGCAACGGGAGAACACATCAGCGACGCTACCAAGGCCTACCTCGAAGGCCGCAACAAGAACAGCATCGCCATCATCGGCATCGAGAGCCAGGCGGCGGTGGACAACCTGGATGCGATGCTGGAAGTGCCCGGCATCGACGGCATATTCGTCGGCCCCAACGACATGAGCATCTCCCTGGGCATCCCCGACCAGTACGACCAAGAAGTCTACCAGGCCACAGTCAAGAAGGTCATCGACATGTCCGAGGCCAAGGGCATCGCAACTCTGGTCCACCAGCAGACCCCCGATCTGTCCACCTACTGGATCTCCCAGGGCGCCCGCTTCATCCTCCACGGCACCGACCGCCGCGCCCTGACCGAGGGCTTCAAGGCAGACTTCGGGGCCCTGCGGGACTTCGCAAAGAATAATTAGGCCGCCCCGTCGTCTTGGCGAAATCCGGAATCCACGTATGCTACCTAGCCCAACACCGTCATTCCTGCGAAGGCAGAAATCCAGGAATCCTTAGCGGGATGATCATGGGTGGGCCCCGCCAAACTGGATTCTGGCCTTCACCAGAATGACAGAGGTGGCTGCGATCTCAACTACCAACGCCCGTAGGTGCGGGTTTTCAACCCGCATTTGCCTGTCGGAAGCACGACCAATGTCCGGAATCAGGTCGAATCATTTGGCGCTCGAGTTCACGCCGAGCGTTCCCGCACCCAGCGGTGCAGCCAGATGATTGCGGCCAGTGCCAGCGCTCCGCCCATATAGCCACCGACAACGTCACTGGGCCAATGTTCACCGGCCAACAGCCTGAACAGGCCCAACAGCACGATCGCTACCCCCAGCGCCACCTGGATCCCGATGCGCAGTCTTCGTGGCGCAACGAATTCGCCCACCAGATATATCAAGAATCCCAGCACCAGAATCGATACGGTGCCGGTGCCGCTTGGGAAGCTGTTGGTCATCCCTTCCAATGAGCCTTCGGGCCGGAGCCGCTTTACGAAGAGCTTGGGGAATGAGACCGTAAACACCAAAGTAGGGAGGAGTAGCAGAAACACCGCCGCCTCCAATCTCTTCCGCAGCAACCAGAGCGCAGCGGAAACTGCCAGAACGAAACCCAGGCTGATAGCGCGCGTCGTGTCAAACCGGGCAAAGAACTGCTGCCAGGTTTTATCGTCGACCCGCAGTGCGGACAGGATTTTCGTGTCACCCCAGAACAGGTCATTGTTGTGGATCGCAGCCATGGTAAATAGCGTCACCGTCAGGGCTGCGAAGATCGTCATTCCGAGTTTGGCCTTCATCGGCGGGTATGGTACCACGGAAATCTGCAGTGGCCCTACGCGTTTCAGGCCAATTTAGCGACCTATGTGTTCCTCGCAAGAATCCTGAGTACAACTCCGTCATTCCTGCGAAGGCAGGAATCCAGGAATCGCTTACGGGATGATGATTGGCTATCCCTAAGTTCACAAACGAAGTGCAACACCAGGGTAGGGTGTTGTCATGGGAAACCGATATTCGCAGATCTCCATTGAGGGGCGGTGTGAGGTCCCCCGGCTTTAGACCGCGGCGGCTGCGATCGCCACTAACAACGCCCGTAGGCGCGGGTTTCTAACCCGCCCTGCCTCGTCGGAAACGGTCTATGGCCTGAGTTCGGCCCAACCGTCAGGAACCCACTGCGCGATGACGTTCTCTTGCGGAGACCGCTCGGACGGCCAACCAAGGTGAACCAGCGGATTCCCCTTCCGCGGAAGGGCCGGAAAGACCAATGGGGCGGCCCTATTCCCCATGCTCCCTGATAAACTCCAGCACCAGCCGGTTCCAGACGTCCGGCTGCTCGTGGAAGGCGGCGTGGCCGGCTTCGGGGACCACCTCGAACTGGCAGCCGGGTATCTGGTCGGCCACCAGTTTCATCATCGCTGGGGGCGAGAGCAGGTCCGCCCCGCCCGTTAGCATCAGCACCGGCGTTTCCATGTTGGCCAAGCGGGCGTAGGTCAAAGGGCTGCGGGGCGATTGGGCCATCTCCGGGCTGATCTCATGGCGGCTGGATTCCTCGATCTCCAGCCACTTCGCTACCCCTTCCGGGTTGACGGCCCGGTAGGACGGCCCCACCTCACGCAGCACGATGGGCAGCTCCGAGACCTCTGGTGGCCGCAGACGGTTCTGTACGTCCAGATAAGACTGGTCCGTAACCCCGGTAAAACTGCTGGAGACGGTCAGACTGATCACCCGGTCAGGGTATTCCACGGTGTAGTCTAGTCCGATGATTCCGCCCAGGGCGGTGCACACCAGATGGAACCGGTTGAGACCAAGCACTTGAGCCAGCGCTTCCAGGTCGTCGGCGGCGGAGCCCGCGGGACTTATCGACTCCGAGCGGCCCCAGTTCTTCCGGTCGTAAGCGACGCAACGGTATCCCGCCTCAATGAACGCCGGCTCTTGGAGTCCCCAGCTATCGCTGGTGCCCGACGCAGCGTGGAGAAACATCACCGGCGCCCCGTGCCGTCCGGTTTCCTTGAACCACAGCCGCGCGCCGGGTATATCTGCGTAAGGCATCTCGCTTTCCTCCGGTTAGGCCATAATCTGGTAACTTGTAACGAGTAATCTACCAGAATCAGGAGCCTTAGAAGAGTGGCCCAAGACAACATCATCCAAGTGGAAAACTTGGTCAAGATCTATCCGGGGGATGTGAAGGCGCTCTCGGGCATCGACTTCAACGTTGGCCGGGGCGAGTTCTTCGGCTTTCTGGGGCCCAACGGCGCCGGGAAAAGCACGACCATCAAGATACTCAGTACCCTGCTGAAGAAGACGTCGGGCCGGGTGAGCGTGGCCGGGTTTGATCTGGAGGAGTCCTCATCTTCGATGAAAGTGCGGCGGACCATCGGGTTCGCCATGCAGGAAGTGGGGCTGGATGACCTATCCTCGGGAAGGGATTTCTTGGTGATGCAGGGCTTGCTCTACAAGCTGGGCCGCCGCGAAGCGTCAAAAAGGGCTGAGGAACTGCTGGAGCTGGTGGGCCTGACCGACGTTGCCGGCCGGAAGGTGGGCACCTACTCGGGAGGCATGCGCCGGCGCATCGACTTGGCCGGAGCCCTGGTGCACCGTCCGGAGGTCCTCTTCTTGGACGAGCCGACCACCGGGCTCGATCCCCAGAGCCGGTTGGCCATCTGGGACCACCTGAACGAACTACACAGCCAGGGGACGACCATCCTGTTGACCACCCAGATGATGGATGAAGCCGACCAGCTCTGCCAGCGCTTGGCTATCATCGACAACGGCCTGATCGTCGCTGAGGGATCGCCCGAAACCCTCAAGGACGAGATGGGCGACGACGTGGTGCGCATCTCCCTAGGCTCTCCCAGCGATGGAATCCACGAAAAGGCTCAGTCGCTTGTGAACGCTCAGAGCTATGTCACGGGCAGCGCCGTGAATGAAGAGGGTCTGGTGATAGATGTTCGAGACGGCGACGCTTCGGCGCCGGCCCTGCTAAAACTTCTCATCGAGAACGAGATAGAGGTCGCCCGGTGGGCCGTCTCACGGCCCACCCTGGACGATGTCTTTTTAAAACATACTGGGCGCACCATCCGGGCGGACAGCGCCGACGGGGACGCGTATGACCAGACATTCCGCCAATCGATGGGCGTGGGGAGGCAGAGGTGATGGGCGGTATTATCAGCGAGACCTTTTTCATCTATCGGAGAAATCTCAAGACTTGGATCGGGGTGCCGGCCAACGTCATCGCGCCGCTCTTTATCTCCGCGTTGCTGTTCATCCTCTTTGGGTCCATGTTCGAGCGCACCATCAGCCTGGGTGGGTTCGGCACCGAGGACTACAAGGCGTTCTTGGTGGCCTGGATCATCGTGCAGGTCGTGGTCTTCAGCGGCACCGACTCGGGGTTCGCTCTTTTGATGGACATAATGTCGGGCTACTTCGACAAGCTGCTATTGGCGCCAATCAACCGATTCTCGATCTTATTCGGCACGCTGATGGTCTCGGGTACTCGGGCGCTGCTGCAGTCGCTGGTCATAGTAGGACTCGCCCTGGCCGTGGGGGTCAGATTCGAGACCGGGGTGCTGGGGATATTGGCCATGCTGGCCCTGGCGGTGGTCTTCGGGCTGGTCTGGTCCTGCATGGGGATCATGATTGCCCTCAAGACCCGCAACGCCCAGGTGACCCAGACCGCCGGGCTCTTGTTCTTCCCCTTCATCTTCCTCACCACCGCCTTCATGCCCGAAGACCAGCTCTCCGGCTGGTTCAAAGTGGCCGTTAAGATCAACCCCGTCACCTACGTCATGGAAGCCATGCGTGTCATGACCCTGGACGGCTGGGACTGGCCGACTATTCTGACAGGCGTGTGGGTGGCGGGGGTGATGCTGGCGGTGCTGTTGGCGGCGACTACGTGGATGTACCGGCGGCAGACGGCGTAGGGGGCCAATCCCAGTCTTCCTGGCCGCGTTTCATCTGGCCTCGAGCTATAATCCCCGGATGACAAGGCACGGTACGCCGCTTATATAGATCGAGTAGTCCGGAAAGTAGCCTCGAATTTTACCTGCACCTTAATCGATATCGGTAGGCGTGATTTGAGATTTAGTAAAAATCTCACCAGGTTCGAAGCCGAAATCATGTGACATCAAAGGATAGAGAAGCTTTTGCTCCACGTCGCTTTCGTTTCCAAGATCGGAGAGCGAGCATTCAATCATATTCTTCACGTCACAGTGTTCGAATGTCTGGATTACGTTTAGTTGGGATTAACTAAATTTAATTATACAGGGTAGCCAGAATACTTATGATTTACGCCGGAGCAAACTATAACAGCCACAGTCGCAATGCGTAGGATCACTCAGCCTCTGCCCCACCCCCCTCCCACCGCGCCCGCAGCGTCTCCACATACACCCGCTCGTAGTCCCCAAGATGGCCGTTGGCGTCGTCGTCCGCCAACCGCTCTGCCCACAGGTATTCCACGTCCCCCCAGACTATGGGATAGGGTGGCGCGTCGAAGAAGGCGCTGACGGCCGCCATGGGGTCGGCGCCGTCGGAGTAGCCCATGAACTGGAAGTTGTCGTAGGTGTTTCCTGTTTCGGAGACGAAACGGCCTTTCATGGCGGCCAGGACTAGGTAGGAGGGCATCGTTAGTCCCGATTCCATCGAGGCCTTCGGCTGTCGGCCCGTCCCGATAGAATCGGGAACCTTTGGCGGGTCACTGAAGGCTGATGGTTTCGTCCTCCTTTTTCTAGGTTGGGCCGGGTGGGCGGTTTTTACGACGCTTCACTGGGGTTAACCCAGTGCAGCGAGGGGTCTGTGACGGCGGGGTTTGGCAGATTCTTCGTCGGCCTACGGCACTCCTCAGAATGACAGAACTTGGGCGAGCTAGCAGTAAACTGAGGCTTCTACCCCCGCTTCAGGATGTGCACGGTCGTTACGTCTCCGGCGCCGGAGCATTGGGCTATGCCTACCCGGGCGTTGACTACCTGGCGGGGGCCGGCCTCGCCGCGGAGTTGGGTGACTGTTTCGTGGATCATGCGGATGCCCGAGGCGCCGAAGGGATGGCCCATGGCCAGCAGTCCGCCGTCGGTGTTCACCGGGATATCGCCGGTCAGGGCCGTGCGTCCCTCGACCGTCCCCTGCCAGGCCTCGCCGAAGGGGAACAGGTGCAGCGCCTCGATCTGCTGCAACTCGCCGATGGTCGCCGCGTCGTGGACCTGCGCCAGGTCAACGTCCTCGGGGCCCAGGCCGCTCATCTCGTAGGCCTGGAGGGCCGCCGGCTCGGTGCGGTAGGGACTGAACGCCGAGTGGTCTGCGCCCCGTCCGTTGTAATCGCCAGAGGTCAACACTGCAGCGGCGATGGTAACTGCTCGGCTCTCGTCGATGCCGTACCTGGCCAGGTCTTCCCGGGCGCAGAGCACCGCCGCCGCGCCGCCCTCGCTGGTGGGGCAGCATTGGTACAGGGTCAGCGGGTCGGCGATCATCCGCGAGTTCAGCACCTCTTCGACGGTATAGGTGTCCTTGCGGTGGGCGAAGGGGTTCATGACGGCGTTCTGCCGGGCCTTCACCGTCACCTGGGCCAGGGCAGTGGCCGGAGCGTCGGTCTCCTCCATGTAGCGCTTGCCCCGCAACGCGTACCCGGCCATCATGTGGTCGCCGCCGATGTACCGCTCCGGGCTGTCCTCAGGGGTCACCGTCACCGGGCCGCGCGGCACCTTTTCTGCTCCAAAAGCAAGGGCCAGGTCATAGAGTCCGGTGGTGATGCCCCAATAGGCCTGCCAGAAGGCCGTGGAGCCGCTGGAGCAGGCGTTCTCGACGTTGACGATGGGGACGCCGGTCAGGCCCAGCTTCGACAGCGTGGTCTCGCCCACCGACATGCCCTGGTAGTAGACGTGGCCGAAGTAGGCGATGGCGATGTCCTTCCACTTGACCCCCGCGTCCTTCAGTGCGGGGAGTACCGCCCCGATTGCCAGGTCGCCCAGGTCCTCGTCGGGGAATCGGCCGAAGGGGTGCAGGCCAACGCCCACCACCATTACTTCACGGCCGGGTTTTATCTTATTCATGGTTAGACTCCAAGTCTTTTGGATCGGCCAAGGCTAGTTTCCGGATCGCATGGGCGCCACCACAATGTCACCCTGAGTGTAGCGAAGGGTCTGCCAAGGTCATGATTGGAAGATTCTTTCCCGATAGATCGGGGCTTCACTCCTCAGAATTACAGTTTTGGAGAATGCCTTGTCGTATCGATTTCGCTGCTCGGTTTTGTGATCACGCCGGACGCCACTTATAGACGGCCTTGTCCGGTCCGCCGTTCTCGGCCGGGACTGCTTGGAGCGTCATCTCCACCGCCATGCCGATCTTCAGGTCGTCGTGTTCGCAGTCGATGACCTCCGCTAGCACCTGGGGCCCCTGGGGCAACTCCACCTGGCCCAACACATAGGGCACGTCGCCCGGCCAACCGGCGGGCGGGATCCTGACGATGGTGTAACTGAACAATATGCCCTTAGTACCCAACTCCACGGCTTCAAGGTCGGTGGACGTGCACTGCTGGCAGAAGATGGCGGGGCCGAACACAGTCGTCTCGCACTCGTTGCACCGGAACCCGATGAGGGTGCCCGCGAGGGGTCCGTCAGGCGCAGCATCGTTGGTGAGTTTAAGCCGGTTGGGGTCTACTGAAACCGGCGTTGCCGGCGGCTCTGTATCTGGCATATCGGGCATTATACAGGCCCATTGACCACCCATGCGCCAAGTGTTAGCTTGGCGGTGCAACCGCGTTTCCATAAAGGGCTTGAGACTGTCAGATGACTAGCTCAGGTCGTCGATCTACACAGATATCATTGGGGTTCCCAGTAGATGCCAACCGACACACAAAAACCTTGGGAAAAATCCCTGGGCCAGTTCCTGGAACAGGTGGTAGCCCGCAACCCGGACAAGACTTTTATCGAGATCGGCGGCCTGAGCCGCACCTATCAAGAGTTCTACGACAGTGTGCGAAAGGCGGCCGCCATGTTCTCCGGTCTTGGTATCCAGAAGGGCGACCGAGTCTGCCTGTTCATGCCCAACTGCATCGAATACGTCTACTCATGGTTCGGCCTGTCGCTCATCGGCGCCATCGCCGTCCCGGTGAACACCGCCTACAAGCGCGACGAGATGGCCTACATCCTGAACAACTCCGGGGCCAAGGGCCTGGTCAGCGACCCCTCACTGGCCGACGTCGCCGGGGCCGCCGCGGACTTGGCGTCCAGCGTAGAGATCAGGCTGCTTAGGGGCGCCGACGGGGCGGTTCCCGATGGCTGGACCGACTTCGGTGCTACGCACGCTAATTCTGAGCCCCTAGCGTCCCTTCCGGAGATATCGCCCCACGATATCTCCATGCTGGTCTACACCTCGGGCACCACCGGTAATCCCAAGGGGGTCCAGGTGACACACCTGATGTACGTGGCCGCCGGACAGGGGTTCGCCCACTGGACCGAGGCCACGCCCGACGACCGGTTCTTCACCTGCCTGCCTTACTACCACGCCAACATCCAGTACTACTCGACCATGGGGGCACTGGCTGCCGGAAGCACCTTGGTGGTCACCGACCGCTTCAGCGCGTCCCGGTTCTGGGGGCAGGTGCGGGAGGCCAAGGCCACCATCGTGAACTTCATCGGCATGATGATGCCGGTCCTGGCCAAGAACGAGCCATCGCCCGGCGACAAAGACAACACTGTCCGGCTGTTCTACGGCTCGCCGTCCTTTCCGCCCGAGTTTCTGGCCGACTTCCAAGACCGTTTCGACACCGACATAATCGTCGGCTTCGGCATGACCGAGACCTGCTACGGGACCATCGAGAAGATAGGGGTAGAAAGACGCGCCGGGTCGTCTGGAGAGCCGCGGCAACACCCACAAGGTGGGTTCGAGAACCAGGTTCGTATCGCCGACGCGGTGACCGGGGTGCATGTGGGCGTGGATACCGTGGGCGAGATAACCATTCACAACCCGGCCATCATGCCCGGCTATTGGCGCAACGACGAGCAGAACACCGAGACCCTGCGGGACGGCTGGCTCTACACTGGCGACCTGGGCTGGGTCGATTCGGATGGGTTCCTGTACTTCGTGGACCGCAAGAAAGACATCATCCGCCGCCGGGGGGAGAACATCTCGTCTCAAGAGGTGGAGAACGTCGTCAAACGTCACCCCAAGGTGCTCGACTGCGCGGTGCTGGCGGTGCCCTCGGAATTGGGCGAAGACGAGGTCAAGGCCTACGTCACACCTCGGGAGGGCGCCACCCCTGACCCCGAAGAACTGGTCTACTGGTGCGCCGAGAACCTGGCTTACTTCAAGGTCCCCCGCTACTGGGAGATCAGAGACGAACTGCCCCGCACGCCCAGCCTGCGAGTGAGAAAAGACGTTCTCCGTCAAGAACGTGAGGATCTGATAGAAGGCTGTTTCGACATGGAAGCAGCCGGGATAAAATTACGCTGAACGAGCGGTCAGCAGTCAGCGATCAGCTTTCAGGGCTGACTGCTGACTGCTGAAAGCCAACGACTAGGAGCAACCATGCCTGAACAACGCTATTGGCTCTTTAAGTCCGAGCCCAACGCCTATTCCTTTGACGACCTTATGAACGAGCCCGACGGCTGGGCCGAGTGGGACGGCGTCCGCAACTACCAGGCGCGAAACTCCATGCGCGACGACATGAAAGTGGGCGATGGCATCCTCTTCTACCACAGCAACGCCCAGCCCCTATCCGTCGTGGGCGTCGCCATAGTCGTGCGGGAAGGGTACGACGACTTCCATGGCCTTGACCCCGACGACCAGCACTACGACCCCAAGGCCACGGCGGAAAACCCCATCTGGTCCATGGTGGACATCAAGGGAGAACGCGCCCTGCCCCACCCCGTCACGATGGACGAACTCAAGGCCAACCCCAAATTGAAGGACATGCTCCTCATCAGAAAGGGAATGCGCCTATCCATCCAACCCGTAACCAAAGAAGAATTCGACGAAGTGCTTCTGATGGGCGGCGCTTAACCGTTCGTTGTGGGTGCACAACACCGCTCGTCCTGAGCCCGTCGAAGGATGTGCATAAGTCATAAACTTGTTCAGAGAACTTCGGCTTATCCGAGAGGTGGTTCGACAAGCTCACCATGAGCGAATGAGGGGAACCAACAAACAAAAAAACGGGAGCCCAACTTCCCGAGAGGATAACAAACAACATGAGCATCTATTGGAGAAACGTTAAACGCGGACAGAACCTGATGATGGACGATACGGCTGGCCTCGAAGAAGTCATTGGCGGATACCGGGAAAACAAAAGCGGCATCAGCGCCTACGCCAGGACCATGGGGTACGAGCCGGAGCGCTCACAGAAGGGGTTCGACACCGTTGAGGACGCCAGAGCGTTCGTGGAATCCTTCGCCCCTTGGGACCTATTCGGCCCGCGCGACGCTACCGTGGAACCCGATGCCAGACCCATGGTGGAATAAGCTTTGGCTGATTCTGACGCCGCCAAAGGAGCATCAATGACACGCGTCCCACCCAACCTGGAAACGAAACTCTCTGCCGAGATGCAGACCAAGTTTGACGCAGCCACAAAGCCTGCGTCGGGCATGCCGGCCACCTTCCAGGCCCTGTTCGCCAACCCTGAAGTGGGGTCCGGACTGGCCGGTCTCCACGAAGTTTTGGGGCGGACCGGCCTGGAACCTTGGGTAACGCTCACCGTAGCCCTGACCGTCGCCCACGAACGGGAGAGCCAAGCCCTTTGGGATTCGACTGTTCCGTTGGCGCGGGAAGCCGGTGTCAGCGATGCGGTCATCGATGGGATAGCCGCCGGGACCGGACCCCGCGGGCTGCTGCCTAAAGAGGGCATCTGGGTCCACTTCGCGCAGGAGGTCCTCCGGGACAAGATGCGCGATTCCACCTGGCAAGCCACGACCCACCTGGTGGGAGACGATGGCGCCGTCGCCCTGTCGTTCACGGCCTGCTATTACGATATGATGGCGCGCCTAAACCGCACATTTGAGCTGGATAGCGCCTAAAAAATCAACGGAGGCCAACATGCCGGACTACAAATACGAGACACTTTTGGTGGAACAAGATGAGTCGGTCTTGACCATCACCTTGAACCGCCCCGAGCGGCTTAACGCCGTGGACCGCGTGATGCACCGGGAACTGGAAGAGGTGTTCGGCGAGGTGGCCTTTGACGGCAGCGTGAGCGCCATAGTGGTGACCGGCGCCGGACGCGGGTTCTGCTCCGGCGGCGACGTACGCTCCATGGATGAACGCGGCGCGGCAAATGTGCTCGAGCAACGTCCCATGGGGGCGATCTCCCAGAGCGGCCGCCGGATCTTACATAATATGCTGTGGGTGGAGCAGCCCATCATCTGCGCCCTGAACGGCGTGGCGGCCGGGTTGGGCGCGACCATCGCCCTGTTTTGCGACATCATCTACGCCTCGGACCAGGCCCGCATCGGCGACACCCACGTGAAGGCCGGTCTGGTAGCCGGAGACGGTGGGGCGGTTATCTGGCCCCTGCTGGTGGGCGTGGCCAAGGCCAAGGAACTGCTGATGACCGGCGATATCATCGACGCCGTAGAGGCCGAGCGCATCGGCCTGGTCAATAAAGTCGTCCCGCACGACCAACTCATGACCGAGGTCATGGACCTAGCCCGCAGGCTGGCCAATGGTCCGGCCTTGGCCATCCGGGGCACCAAACACGCCATCAATAAGAAGGTGTGGGCCGACCTGAACATGTCGTTGGACGTGGGTCTGGCCATGGAAGAACGGAGCTCCCGCCACCCAGATCACACAGAAGCCGCCCGTTCCTTCGTCGAGAAGCGCACTCCCGAATACAAAGGCACGATCTAGCGATTGCCGTGGATGATCTGCGTTGCCATTCGTTCGCGGTATGCTTCCCCGGAAGGACATCCGACCATGACTGCGCCGAAACCAAGGCCCTTCGACGGGGCTCAGGACGAACGGGTAACCTCAATGGTTTTTCCAATACTTAGCATTAGGCATCTAGGATAGGGGAGGGGGTTGTGGCTAACGGCGATCAACAAGCAGCCCGGGCGTTCCACGACGCCACCAAGCTGAGCTACATAAACCTGCTCACCAAGCCGCCGCTGTACAAGTCCTATCCCGGCCTGAGTCAGATACGACTTCCCGACGCCCCGCCACCCGAGATGCCCGCATTGGAGGCGGTCTCCGGCGCAGGTATTGCAACTTCCGGTCCGTTGGACTTGCAGGCAGTTGCCCAGGTGCTCCACTACTCTGCCGGCTTGATCAGGAGGAGCGTGTCGGCGTCTGCCGGGGAGGTCCACTACCGGGCTGCGGCCTCGGCCGGGGCGCTATATCCCATCGAGCTGTATCTGGTCTGCGGCGACCTGCCAGGGCTAACTGCGGGCGTTTACCACTACGCACCCTCCGACAATGCGCTGACCCAGCTCCGAGCGGGCGATTTCCGGGGGAACCTGGCCGCCGCGGCTGACGACGATTCGATGGCGGCGATGCCTGCCACTATCGTCAGCGCGGCGGTCTTCTGGCGGAGCGCCTGGAAGTACCGCGCTCGCGGCTACCGCTACTGCTTCTGGGACATCGGCACGGTGTTGGCAAATCTGCTGGCCACGGCTAACGCCCTGGGACAGCCTGCCCACCTGATAGCCGGGTTCGTCGACCGTGACGTGGACCAGGTCATAGGAGTGGACTCGGAGCAAGAGGCCAGCACCTGCCTGGTGCCGTTGGGCGCCGCCGGAGGCTTGCGGCCGTATGTAGCCAGAGCCTTGTCGCCGATAGATTCGGGCAACCTGGGATTCAATGAGGCAATCACCTATCCGGAGTCGGAATTGCTCCACGTGGAAGCACGTCTGGACACGCCGCAACAGGTATCAGATTGGCGGGGCCACGTGCATAGGTTCGATGATATCCGCACACCTTCTATCGCGTCCAAGCCATTGGGCGAGACGATCGTCGAGCGGGGTTCGACCCGCCGATTCGCGACAGATTCAATATCTAAAGAGCAGCTTTCTGAGCTGCTGGCGGCGTCCTCGGCACCCATCACCGCCGACTTCGGCTCCGGTCTGACCCATCCGTACTTGATCGTAAACGCGGTGGACGGTGTGCAGCCGGGCGCGTACCACTACTCCAGGGAAAGCGGAGAGTTGGAACTATTGAAAGAGGGGGAGTTCCGAGCAGAGGCCGGCCACCTGTGTTTCGAACAGGCCCTAGGGGCTGACGCCAGCGCTGTCATCTTCTTTCTGGCAGACCTGGATTCGGCCCTGGAACGGTTGGGCAACCGGGGCTACCGGGCCGCACAATTGGAAGCAGGTCTTATGGGTGGAAACGTGTACATCGCCGCCCATTCACTGGGGCTGGGCGCAACCGGCATGACCTTCTTCGATGATGCCGTAACCGCCTTCTTTTCTCCCCACGCCGCCGGAAAAAGCCTCATGTTTCTCGTTGGGCTGGGCCGAACCGGAACGCCCAACCGCGTGAGACCCTTCCGGTCAAAATATGGGGTGCTAAAAGACTCGCTGGCGCGCGGCGCATATGGCGAGCGACGTCCCGTTCCGGACTGGCTCTACAGCAACTGAGTTACGCGTAACAATTATCCGTAGCGACTACCCGATTGAATTCTTGCGGATGTGCTCCAAGGCCATCTGCATGTGCCATTCCATGGCGCCCAGGCCGACTACCCGCACTCCCAGGTCGAAAAGCCGCTTGGCGGCGGCGGCCATGGAGTCGAAATCGGGCGAGTCTAGGCCCATGTTGTACATGATGGCCGCCCCGTTCTTCTCGGCGGTCTTAACCGCCCCTTCCACCAGCCGCATCACCTTGGGGTCTTCGTATTTGAAGGGCACGCCCAGGATCTTCGTCACATCGCCGGCCGCCAGCCAGACCAGTTCTATCCCGTCGATAGCCAGTATCTCGTCCAGCTCGTTCAGCGCCCCTTCGCTCTCCACCGTGGGGACGATCAGGGTGCCGGCGCGGACCTTGGCGGCGTATTCCGGGAACTCCTCGGCCGTCCAGAAGCGGCGAAGATGTATCTGCCGGTGCCAGTCATCTTTGAGACCCACCAGGTCCCGGACCTCTTGCGCCGAGCCCACGGACACCGTGACCGCCGTGGCGCCCAGGGACAGGGCCCGCGCGGCGTCGGAGATGGTGCGCCGGTCGGCGCCATCCGCCCAGGGGAACGACTGCACGCGAATCATGGGGGAGATGCCGGTGCCCCGGGCCGCCCGGACCAGATGGGCGATGTTGTCCCAGTCGTGGGCGGTGAACATCATATCGGCCATGAAGCAGTCGATGCCAGCGATGCCGGCCACCTCCACCATGTTGGGGTGGCTGAAGACATAGGCGCAGAGCGAAGGTTCGCCGCTCTTGAGATTGGCTAATAACCGGTCGGTTTCTTCTGTTGGGAATAGCACGGGATACCTCTGTGATCAGGTTTGGGAGTCAGCCAAGAGTTTAGCCCAGATTCGCTCGCGGCACAAAATGGGTATGCCCGAAGCCGGTCCGAGGCGGTGGTGCCTGGGTTTCACCGAGTATATAATCCGCCTCAATGATCACAGCCAAGGCCAATCGCCTTGCAGTTAGGACTTATCATCAGACCAAGATTAAGGAGACTCAGATGGAAACCGTAGGATTTATCGGACTGGGCAACATGGGCGGTGGCATGGCCGGGAATATCCAAAAAGCCGGTTACCCGATGGTCGTTCACGACCTAAACGAAGGCGCCACCCGGCCGTTACTGGAGGCCGGGGCTCACTTGGCCAGCTCGCCGGCCGACGTGGCCAGCCAGTGCGACGTCACATTCACCTCGCTGCCCGGACCCAGGGAGGTTGAGGCCGTAGCCGTTGGTCTGGACGGAGTGCTCCAGGGCGGCAAACCCGGTTCCGTCTACATCGACCTCTCGACCAGCAGGCCGACTCTGATTCGGGAATTGGAGCCTAGGTTCCGGGAAAAAGGAATCCACGTCTTAGACGCGCCGGTCAGCGGCGGGAAATCTGGGGCTCAAACCCGCAACTTGGCCGTGATGGTCGGCGGTGAAAAAGAGGTGTTTGAGCGAGTCAAGCCGCTGTTGGAGGCCTTCGGCGACAAGGTGTTTTACGCCGGGGAGATCGGGGCGGGCTCCGTGGCAAAATTGGTCCACAACATGATCGGCCACGGTGTCCGTCAGGCCATCGCCGAGGGCATGACCCTCGGTGTAAAAGCCGGAGTAGACACCGAGGCCCTATGGCAGTGCATCCGCCGGGGCTCCCTGGGCCGCATGAACGTGCTGCACGAGGGATTCGTCAGGACGGTCTTCAAGGGGGAGTACGAGCCTGCCGGGTTCGCTCTTAGCCTGGCCCGAAAAGACATCGGCCTGGCCACTGAGTTGGCCAAGGAGTTCGATGTCCCCATGCCGGTGGCGAACCTGGCGGAGCAGATGGCCATACAGGCGATGAACCGGGGCTGGGCCGACCAGGACAGCACGGTGATCGTCCGGTTGCAGGAGGAGATGGCCGGCGTGGAGATCAGAGCCGACATCGACGTGTCCAAAGCGGCCAAGTTCATCACCACCCATCCGGACGAATAGGCGAGGTCCTGGGGTCCCCATCTGATGGGGAGAAACCAGATATGAGTCATGCCCAGTGTTCCTTGGTGGATACACGCTCTGGGCCAATACCGTCACTCCGGCATTCGCAGGAAGTTAAATCTGCTGTACTTGCCGCCCATCAATATCGTGGGCGCAGTGGATTCCAGATTTCGCTGGAACGGCTTTAGGGGGCTCCGTCTTTCCGGTCCTTCCGCGGAAGGAGAATCCGCTGGTATACCGCGTTTAGCCGCCCGAATCATCTTCGCAAGAGAACGTCATCGCGCGGTGCGTTCCTGCTTCCGCAGGAATGACGGAGGGGTGCGCCGACCGTGATCAATGGCAAACTCCTATTAATCCAGAAAAAGACCGGCGCCCTATGACGGGCGCCGGTCTTTTTCGTTAGCAATCGAGCAGCTGCGGGGACTAGGAACCGGAATCCTTCGTGTTTAGGATCTTGTCTTGAGGTTTTATCACGCCGTTCAACAGGTCACCTTCGCCGAATTGGCCGTTGGTCAACCGGGTTGCGATGTCTTCGCGGCCGTCCCAGAGCTTCTTCAGGTCGTCATCGATGAGCTCGATGATGGCCCGCCTCACTCCTGTTTCTTCCCCGATATCCGGGTACAGTTTCCATGATTCCTTGCTGACCGAGGCCAGCCAACCCGAAGAATCTCCGTTGGCGGAGGCGGCACCGGCGCCGCCGATGCGGGTGTCTTCGAAATGCCAGGCGTACCAGGCGTTAACCATGTCACGGAAGATGGCTAGGTCAGAGACCGGGGCGCCAACCGTGGACATCTGTACTTCAAAACGGTGGTTATCGCCAGGGTGGCCTTCCACCGCGGCAAACTTCCGTCCGCCACCCAGACCGCGAAGGACCGAGTCGTGGAGGTTGGAAGCCGTGATGCCGACGCCGGAGGCAGAGTCGACGTGACCGACGCGGACATCGCCCACGCGCCACATCTTTTCTTCCATGGCGGATGCGCCCATGTGCATGTCTACCAAGAGCTCACCTAATTCTTCGCCGAACCTAGAGCCATTGGCCATGAGGGAGAGGAATCCGGTGTCGATGGACACCGTACTCCGAATCTTCTGCGCGGTTGCCCGGGCCAAAAGCTCCTGCAACTCCTGAGCGTCTACCCTATTTGACCCGTAGACCGGATTTCCGGCCAGGGACTCGTGGACCGTTTCAGCTATCTCAGCCAAGTCCTGGTTGCCTAGCTGGAACCGGCTCAGGATGCGCATGGAAATGTCCTGGGCCTGTTCGCCGGTCAACAGATTCTTCACTGTGGGGTCGTCGCTGTCAAAGGACCAATGGTCGGCGTCGGTCACTTCTTGGAACAGGCGGCCGCCGGCACTGGCCAGACGCCTAAGAGCAACTATCAACTCCGTCCAACTGGCGGAATATTCCGCCAGTTCTTCCAGGAGTCCGTTGATGACCTCTCCTACGTGATTGAGGCAAACCGTTTCCAGGTATTCGTCGGTCTCCAGCTGCCATTTGCCCAGCCGCTTTTTACGGTCGTTGGGCGAGACATCGAGGTTGCTATGATTTGGCTCGGAGACTACCGGCAGGTCGCGTCTGATTGCCCGGTCGGCCAGGGCGGCCCAACGTCTAACGGGCGGCTCCTCTTCTGGCGCGATGATCAGCCTTTGAATGAACAAGCTTTCCAGAGTGTTGCCGATGCTAATCAGCATCTCGTCGCGCTTTACGTCTGCGAAGGTGTTGGCGCGGGCCAGTTCTGTCCGCAGTTCGGCATTGGCCTCCAACACCATTCTATCGCTGAGATTGCCGTCGGGCCGCAGCCGCTCGAACAAGGAACTGATCGACCGCTCAACCTCGCCCAGGACTCCGTGGACCGCGCCATGGATCTGCGCGAACGCGTCTCTTGATCCGGTACGGCCGGTGCCAAGGAATTCCAAGGGATCCACGGACGTTGGGACCCGGTTGGTCATCTCATTGAATGACAGCCGTTTTCTTCTAAAACTAAACCTGGCCATTCCTCTTCCTCCCTACAGCTGGGTCCGCCATTGGTTTTGCAGGTACTGCTTAGCGGTCTGCACGAAGAACCCTTCCAACAAACCGACCTCACGGGAACTTATCGAGCCGAAGCGTGCGTCCATATTATTATTGGCCTCACGCATCGTTTCGTGGTAACGGGCCCACCAGTCCTGACCGGTGCCCCAGGCGTCAGCCACCAAACCCTCAAGTATCCTCGCTACATGGACCCGCTGGACCGGCAATGAGTCCTTGGGTGAACGGTGCAGTAATGCCACATCGAAATGGGGTCCGGGAGCGTTGATGATCTTATCCGGATAAACGGTGACTTGGTAACTATCTTTGCCGGTGTACTGGGCCTTGCCTACCTCAACGCCGCTGGCGGCGCGGAGGAACTGCAGTGTGGAATAAGCGTTCCTAAGCTGCAGCGGGTAGGTGGTTTCAGGGTCGCGCGACATGCCCCGCTGGGGCAGCACCAGGTGGAGAACCACGCTGAAGTTGTAGGAGGTGCCGCGGGCTTCAGCCAGCGCTGCAAGCAGCACGGGCAGGGCGCCTACCGTCCCACCGCCCAAGAAGGCGATCACGTGAATCCTAAGATAGGTCACGCCCTCGTAATAGGGGCAGACCTGTTCGATCGTTGCGTCGATGTGGCCGCGCAGGTTGCCGTAATTGAATCTTGCGGCGACTCCGGCGTTGGCCAAGGTCCCCAGCGCTCCCTCACGGGACAGGCTGAGATTTTTTAACTCCGGCACACACTCGGTGATCCACGGACGCATGTCGCGTAGATTCGAGAAATGGGGCAGGGTCAATGGGATAAACCGGGAGGACCTGGAAATCTCGCCCCTGGTCGCCTCGCGGGTGTCCATATAGAGGAAACCAAGACTCTTACGGTCGGAGAAGCTCCATGACGCCGACACCTCATCCAGCCTCCGGGCGATCTGGCAACTGGTGGACCCCAAGCCAATCACGACGGAAGGCGATGCGATCCGGTTCGCGTTCTTGTTGGCTCCCGGCCTCGGCGCCTCTGTGTATCTAAATGCTTGTGAAACCATTAAGCCTCCTGCTCACTACACACCCCAGTCCGACTATGAATCCCACCGGCAGTTGTGTAATGGATATACGGGTACCCATTATAAGGTATGGCCGTACAATATCGTAATTTATAATTTTCGCTGCCGTGATGTCAAATTCAGACAGGGTATCCCACTAGTTCCGTTTACCTGGTCTATTATGCTTGCTGATTACATAACCTATTAGACATAATTAAAACGAAAAGAGCTTATACCTACGGTTTCGCTCCCTGCCAGGCCTTCAGACTTGCATGGGTATCATCTCCGGCGATGGGATTCCCGGATATTTACATCTCTAGGATACAGTTATTCTGCCAGCCATCAAACGCTAAAACTCCCAATCTTTTGGGGAAATCTAGGAAGACGCAAAACGGCGTACAGGATACCTTTGCCGGTGGGATGCTATCTATTGAGAAGAGGCGCGGAATTTCCACGTTCTGCGCTTCTATCGTTCACCTACGGGCGTTCACCTACGGAAATGTGGCCCCGCGCCTAAATCGACACCCTTTTGTTAAAGATAGATCATCCATTCCAGCAGGTTGTGGTCGGGGTCCCGGGCATACATGCTCACGGCGGGCAGCGAGCCCCGCGCACGGGCGCCTTTGCGCGGTCCGGGCCCGCGTATGATCTCGACCCCGGCGTCGTTCAGCATCTTTTGGCAATCCTCGGCCGTGCCGTCCCAAACGAAGCATATATCAGCGGAACCAGGCACGGCGGTGTCTCCGCGCAGGTCGGCGGTGAACCCTTCAGGGTGTACGTTTATCTTGGAGTCCCCCGCCTGTATCGAGAAGATTTTGGCCTCGCCGGCCCTCCATTCTTCTTCGTCATTGATCGCGAAGCCCAGCTTCTTATAAAAGGCGATGAGTTTCTCCGCATCGGCGGTGGGCATGGCCAGGTGGTCGATTCCAACGGTCGCCATTTGGAGCCTCCCTCAGGTTGAGTTTTAGTCTGATAACCAAGATGAGGTCGCCCTGTTTGGCGGTCAGACCCTGATTTCCCCAATATTATATTCAACCACGGTCTCTGACAAGATTGGCGGCTCGACCTGGTCGTCCAACTTTGTGGTACTTTAGGGTGCGCCTGCGCGACTAGGCTCAGGAAGAAGCATCTCAACAGATTCCGGGGACTATAGATTAGGGAGAGACCATGTTCGACCTGCTACTCAGAAACGGCCGGATCGTAGACGGCACCGGACAGACCTGGTTCCGGGCCAGCCTGGGAATCACCGGAGACACCGTTACCGTGCTCAAGGGAGACACCTCCCAGGTCCAGCCTGGGCGGACCATCGACGTTGCGGGCTCGGTGGTCTGTCCCGGCTTCATCGACATGCACTCCCATTCGGAACTAAAGCTCATGACCGAGCCCGAGCACCAAGCGAAAATCAGGCAGGGCGTCACCACCGAGGCCATCGGCATGGACGGTCTGTCCTACGCCCCCATCTCGCCGCCGAAACTGGAGCAACTGCTTATTTTCCTGGCGGCGATCAACGGCACTCCGCCAACCGACGCCCGCTGGAGCACGGTTGCGGAGTTCTTGGACCTGCTGGACGGCCGTGCCGCCTGCAACGTGGCGTTCATGGTGCCCCATGCCGCCATCCGCATCGAAGCCATGGGTTGGGAGGACCGGGCGCCTACGCCTCCGGAACTGGAACGGATGAAGGAATTGGCCCGTCAGGGGATGCGGGACGGGGCCTTCGGTTTCGCCACCGGCCTGACCTATCCACCAGGGGCCTACAGCGACACTGATGAATTGGTGGCCATTTCCGAGGCCATCGCCGACCTGGGCGGGTTCTACATGACCCACGCCCGCTATACCAAGGGAGACCAGCTTCTTGACCCATTCCGCGAGGCCATCGAGATCGGCCAGCGCAGCGGTGTGCCGGTGCACATATCCCACTTCCACAGCCCGGTGGACGGCATGGGCCAGCGGATGATCGGCCTGGTTGATGAGGGACGGAACGCCGGGGTTGACGTAACCTTCGACCAATACCCCTACGCCGCCGCCAGCACGATCCTGCACTCGCTGCTCCCGTATTGGGTGCATGCCGGCGGGCCGGCGGTATTGCTGGAGCGGATTAAGGACCCCGCGGTCCGCGAGCAGATCGCCGACGCGGTGAACCCGATGTGGGGGTCGACTCTGGACGACTACATCTTCAGCCACATCGGCTCCGATAAGAATAAAGAATGGGAGGGCCGGTCCATGACCGACTTGGCCGACTTCCAGAGCAAGAAGATGGTGGACAGCATCTGCGACCTGCTTATAGAGGAGAACCTGGAAGTGGCATTCGTGGCCCGGACGGGAAACCCGGAGAACATCCGCACCATCGTCCGCCATCCCGCCCACATGGTCGGCTCCGACGGCGTTCTGACCGGGGAGATGCCCAACCCCCGGACCTTTGGCACCTTTCCTTATGTACTCGGCCAGTTCGCCCGCGAAGAAGGGCTGTTCCGGATGGAGGAAGCGGTCCGCAAGATGACTGCCTTACCGGCCCAGCGGCTGGGGCTCCAGGACCGGGGCATCCTGCGGAACGGTATGAAGGCCGACGTGGTGGTGTTCAATCCGGATACCGTGGAGGCGAAAGCCACATTTGAAGACCCGAAACAATACCCAGTGGGCATCGACTACGTCATTGTTAATGGCAAGTTAGTCATCGATAATGGTACCCACACCGGCGCCCTGCCCGGCCGGGCGCTGAAATCGCAGTAGTAGCTGTCAGCTTACAGCTATTGCCAGGTTCAGACTTGTTGGGCCATCGCTCCATAAGGCATAATCCTAAATCGAATAAAGCTCCAAAACGCTGACTGCTGAAAGCGGTTAGCTGACAGCTAAAAAGGAATTACCCATGGACTTTGAACCCCAATACACCACAGAGCAAGAGGAGTTCCGCCAAGAGGTCAAGGCCTGGATGAAGGACAATGTGCCGAGTGGCATCGTTCACCCGGCCGACCCCATAGACCTGACCGAGGAACAGTATCAGATGCGGCGTGATTTCGGCCGCAGCCTTGGGGAGAAAGGCTGGCTGTGGGCGACCGCTGAAACCAAGTATGGCGGAGGCGGCCTAGACGTTGACCACGCGATCGTTCTGGAAGAAGAGGCGGAGGCAGCCGGCCTGACCATCCCTCCTTATTACGACTCCGGCGGGAGACTGGGCGGAGCGTCCATCGTTGTCTGGGGTACCGACGAGCAGAAAGAAGCCTTCCTGCCTCCCATATTCAAAGGACTGGTCCGCACCTGGCAGTTGCTATCTGAACCAGAAGCAGGTTCCGACCTGGCCAACGTCAAGAGCACGGCGGTCAAGGACGGCGACGACTACATCATCAACGGCCAGAAGGTCTTTGTCGGCAGTTCTTTGGGCTGCGACTACATGTGGACCCTCACCGTGACCGACACCGAGGCCAAGCGCCACGAGAACCTGGGTTGGTTCATGATTCCTTCAGACCTGCCTGGCATCACGGTCCAGCCAATGGACTTGCTTATCTCCGGCGGAGAGTCCGGAGCTGGGTCGGGCGTAAAGAACACCGTGTTCTTCGACAACGTCAAAGTGCCTGCTTTCAACCTCATCGGCGGCCATAATCAGGGCTGGAAGGTAGCCACGACTCACCTGGAGCTGGAACACGGCACCGGGGGGAGGATCTCCCGCAACGTGGTGGTCGACAAACTGTTCGAATACTGCCGCGAGAACAATAGGCGCGGTGAGCCCATCACCAAGGACCCGGATGCCCGCGAAAAACTGGTTGACGTCTATATAGAACAAGAGATCGTGAGGTTGCTGCAACTGCGCAACTATTGGATGCGCCACAGCGGTGTAACCACGACCTACGAAGGCCCTCAGGCGTCATACCTGCGGAAGACTTTGGGCCTGAAGATGTCCAGGCACATCTTGGACATCCTGGGACCGGCCGCGTTGACATTCGACCCAGAACTTGGAGCGTCGGAAGGCCACATGGAAGCCCACTCCAGGGCCGGCATCATCGCCATCCACCCCGGCGGCACCACCGACATCCAGAAGGTGATAATGTCCCGCCGCATCGGCATAGGCCGCGAAGTAAGAGAAAAAGCCGGTGCCCTGGCCTAGCGGCGCCTGCCCTCATTCCCTTAAGGGTAAGGGCAATAATCCCCTCTCCCTCCAGGGAGAGGGTTAGGGTGAGGGTGAAATGCCAGCCTCTCCAAATTTCGCAAAAAGCTAACAACCTGAGGATAAACCAATGGACCTGTCCCTAACCCCAGAACAAGAGATGCTGAAAACCGCAGTGCGCCGCTTCGTGCAGCAGGAGTACCCCAAAGAGACCCTGTTGCAGATAGCATCGCCCACCGAACCCACGCTCGAAGGCCCATGGCAGCAGCTAACCCAGACCGGTTGGCTGGGAATCTTGATCCCCACCGAATACGGCGGAGAGGGCGGGTCGTTCACCGACGCCGGCGTGCTCTTTGAGGAATTGGGCCGCGGCCCAGTACCCGGTCCCCACATCAGTTCCGCCGGCTTGGCGGCGCTGACGATCCTGGAAGGCGGCACCGAAGAGCAGAAAAAGGAATGGCTGCCTCGCATGGCCACCGGCGAAGTCCGGATGGTGGCCGCCATCACCGAGGCCGACTACGGCTGGTTGGAGGGCGATGTCCATCTAACGGCCAAGGCCAACGGCGGCGGGTACTCTCTGAACGGCAAGAAAGCCTATGTGTATGACGGCGAATCAGCCACCCACCTGCTCTGCGCCGCCCGGTCCGAAGAGAGCAACGACGTCGGGCTGGTGATCATTCCGGCCGACGACTCTGGCATCAGCACCCGGAGCCTTCCCGGTTTCGCTTGGAACCTGTCGGAGATCGCCATCGAGAACGTATCCGCAGACTCCAGCCAGGTCCTGGGGGGTACATTCGCTGGGGGCTGGGATGCTCTAGAGCGGGCGGAGGCGAAGACGATTCCCGTGCTCTGCGCCTATCAGGTCGGCGGGAGCCAAGCCATCTATGAGCTGTCGGTGGACTACAGCCGCACCCGGCACCAGTTCGGAACTCCCATCGGCCGGTTCCAGCGGGTTCAAGACCAAGTCATCAACCTGTTGAACGCCCTGGATGCCGCCCGATGGACCGCCTACGAGGCCCTTTGGAAGTTGGACATCGGCCGGGACGCGGCTGATAGTGTCCATCTCGCCAAGGCGGTGGGCAGCGAGGGCTACTACGAAGCCTGCAACTACGCTCACGAGGTCCATGCCGGCGTTGGCAGCATGACCGAGTACGGCCTGACCCTGCACACCACCGCGTCCCGCACCCTCTACCACTACCTGGGCGACCCCAAGTTCCACCGCCGCCGTCTGGCGGACGCGCTGGGGCTTTAGAGGAGGATAGGACATGGCTACTCCCGTTGAAGATTTGTTCAGGCGGGCGTCTTACCTCGATCAGAACGACCGGGCAACATTGGCTGGGTTGCTACTGGATAGCTTGGAACCGGAAGTCGACAAGGATATTGAATCGGCTTGGCTTGGGGAGATTGAACGGCGGATTCAAGATCTGGATGCCGGTGATGTCGATCTCGTTCCTTGGGAAGACATAAAAGGAAAATTGAAGAAAATCTCCGGTGGCCAGAATTCGGATTAGGGTTCACCCCGACGCGGCCGCTGAGGTTGAAGCAGCTTTACATTGGTACGCCGAGCGTAGTCTTGTGGCGGCGCCTGGCGGGTGCGCTGGGGTTGTAGAGTAGCAGCCCCAAACCACACAGGTTTCGGTTCAGGTATGACCGATGCCGGTCCTTCGACAGGCTCAGGATGAGCGGTGGTCGAATCTACAGACAGCCAATCTGGTTATGGCCAGCCAACCGGTCCGCTCATGGTGAGCCTGTCGAACCACGTAGTTGTTCCGAGGTCAATTTCGATCCGTATGGCGCAGACCTGGATAAACGTACCAACTTCTCCCAGTCATTCGCCATCAACGCTTCTTTTTCGGACGCGACCAGCCTTTGATTTGACGCTCGCGTCTGAACGCGTCATCCCTCGAACTCAGTTCTTCCGGGAACGCTAGCTTCACCGGAAGTCTCTCAGATGTGTACCCCGAGATTTGACCTAATTGGTGGGCAACCAACCGGGCTTCCATCTGATCGGTGTGCCCGGTGTAATAAGAGCCATCAGAGCAACGTAGGATGTATACGTAAAATCCCATCGGCGCAATCACGTCCTTCGACAGGCTCAGGATGAGCGGGAGAGGAGCCGCCTCAGGCATGGAAAATTGTCATGGCCACTTGATGAACCGCCCTACCCCACCGGCTCTCCCTGCTGCCGCATGTCCATGCGCACTACCGCCAGTTCGTCCCAGGTGTAATCGTCTCCGAGGAATTCGCGAACGGGAGTGAGTCGGGCCTCGCCCATCTCTTTGAATGCTGATTCAATCTTGACCCGCCGGTCTTCGGTCGGCATCAGGTGTCCCAGGTCTATCTGGCCGCCTTCTTGGATGAACCGCTCCAGGTGACTGCGGATAGTCGTCTCACTGATTCCCCGCTGCTCGGCCACTTCCTCGAATGACAGACCCTGGGCCACCAGGTCCTTGGTCTCACGGATGCTCATGCTGATGCCGCGGACCCGCTTCTTGGGAGCGGAAACGGGGACAGGGTTGACGGCCACCGGCTGACCGTTGGCCTGCATATATTCGTTGATCACTTCCAAGAATCTCTCGCTGAAATCGCGGAGTTTGGCGTCACCCACTCCGGATATCTTGGAGAATTCGACTTCGTTCTGGGGCATGTGGAAGGCCATCTGCTGCAGCGACTTGTTGCCGAAGATCTGGTAGGCCGGCACCTCCCGGTCCGTCGCGATCTCCAGGCGCAATGCCGCCAATTCGTCGAACAACTTGGTGTTGTAGGCGGTCTCCCGGTCTCCGGCGAGAGCCGTTTTTTGGACAGGAGTAGTCTGCTTGAGCCGGGTTAGGGTAAGCTTCTCCCGGTCATTCAAGAATTTTCGGCCTTTCTGTGAGACGCTCAGCGTCGGGTAATCGCCGCCATTCTGGGCCAGCAGTCCGTTGGTGACCAGGGACCGGACCATCTCTTTCAGCTCATCCGCATCAACGTCACGGGATATGCCGAAAACCGGCAACTCGTGATGCCCCCTAGTGCGCACGGCCTTGTTGGCAGACCCGCGCAGGACGTCCACCAAGTAATTCACTCCGAACCGCTCGCCGGTGCGAACGGCCGCGGACAGTATCTTCTGGGCGATCTCGGTGGCGTCGAATTCTTCCCTGGGCAGCAGGCAGATGTCGCAACCGCCGCAATCGGTCTCCGGCCAGGACTCGCCCAGATACTCCATCAAGTAGGCGCGGCGGCAGGTCTGCAGGTCGCACAACGCCAGGACCTGTTCCAACTTGGTGTGGGCTTTCTCACGTTCATCGTCGTCTTCGATCTGGCTGATGAAATATTCTTGTTTGGAGCGGTCGCCGTAGGAATAGAACAGCACGCAATCGCTGGGCAGGCCGTCTCTCCCGGCGCGGCCCGTTTCCTGGTAATAGCCCTCCACGGTCTTGGGCAGGTCGTAATGCACCACTAAGCGCACGTCAGGTTTGTCGATGCCCATGCCGAAGGCGATGGTCGCCACCACGATCTGGACCTGGTCCCTGATGAACTTCTCCTGGGTCTCCCGCCGCAGGTCCCGTTCCAGGCCGGCATGGTAGGGCAGAGCGCTGAAGCCCCGCTCCGACAACTCTAACGCCGTCTCTTCGGTGGCCTTGCGCGAGAACCGGTAGATGATGGCCGAACCGCCCTGATGTTTCTCCAAGAGGTGCAGTAGGGAACCCAAGGGCTCGGTTTTGGGTTGGATGGTGTAGGTCAGGTTGGGCCGGTTGAAGCTCGAGATGAAAATCTCCGGCTTGTCCAGGGCCAGCTGGTTGACGATGTCTTCCCGGACCGGCTCGGTGGCGGTGGCCGTGAGGGCGATCACCGGCACGCCAGGAAAGTCCTTGCGCAGAGATTTTAGGTTGCGGTAGTCGGGCCTAAAATCGTGGCCCCACTCGGAGATGCAGTGGGCTTCATCTATTGCGATCAGGCTGACGTCCAGAGATTGCAGAAACCGCTGGAATCCGGAGAGGGCCAGACGCTCGGGAGCGACGTAAAGGATCTTGATCTTCCCCTGGCGGGCCTGGTCTTGGACCTGGTTGGCTTCCTGGGCAGTCAGGGTGCTGTTCAGCAGCCCGGCGGGAACGCCGTTGGCCAGCAGACCGTCCACCTGGTCTTTCATCAGGGCGATGAGGGGCGAGACCACCAACGTGAGTCCCTTGAAGCGCAGGGCCGGGAGTTGGTAGCACAGGGACTTGCCGCCGCCGGTGGGCATCAGCACCAGGGTGTCGCGCTTGGCGAGCACCTTGGTGATGATCTCTTCTTGGAGGGGCAAGAACCGGTCGAATCCGAAATATGCCTTCAATTGTTCGAGCACGGCCCCATCCTAGCCAGGAGCAACCCATGCTTCAAGGCTATTTTGTCAGTATTTTTGCCAGTTGTTGCTGGCGATGCCGGTCTTAGGAAACGAACGGATCTTGGCTTATGCAAGTAAATGGTTCGACGGGCTCACCACGAACGGAGCGAAACCCTTAGGGACTGTTACCGCCCTTTCCACACCGGCGCACGCTTCTCGGCGAAGGCCAAGACGCCTTCTTTGGCGTCCTCGCTTTCCAGCACTTCGTTGCGTTTCTGCCCGGCGAATTTCACCCGCTCTTCGAGGCCCATTTCCGCGCCCTTGATGGAGGCCTCTTTGATGGCGGCGATGGGCAGCGGGGCGTTGGCGGTGATCTTCCGGGCGATCTCCTCGGCCTTTGGCATCACCTCATCCGGCTCGACCACATGGTTGACCAACAGTAACTCCAGTGCCCGTTGGGCGTTGACGAAATCGCCGGTGAACAGGAACTCGAAGGCGATGTTCTTGGGAACGACTTGGGACAGCAGCGCCGGCCCACTGACCGAAGAAATGCCCCGTTTGGCCTGAGGCCAGCCGAACTCGGCCTTGGACGACGCGATGCGGATGTCGCTGCCCAGAGCGATGCCGCAACCCTGGGCCAGGCAGATGCCGTTGATGGCGGCGATGATTGGCTTCCAGATGTTGGACTGGACCACATAAAGGTCGCCGGTGCTGTGTCCCTCGTTGGCGTGACCGGCGGCCATGGCCACCAGGTCATGACCCGTGGAAAAGGCCCGTCCGGCGCCGGTGACGATGGCGCAGCGGACATCAGGGTTGTCCTTCACGTCTTGGAACGCGTCCCAAAGCAGCTCACGCATGGCGGGGTCGATGGCGTTCAACTTCTCGGGCCGGTTTAGGGTGATGTAGGCGATTCCTTCTTTGATCTCGTAAAGGACTTCTTTCTCTGCCAATTCAGTGCCTCCAATTTATAGCTGCCAGCCATTAGCTTTCAGCGATCAGTCTTTTCAGTGGCCGGTCTGGCCGCAAACATTGTAGCGCCCGGGGCAAGGGGATTAAAGCGCGGGAGTTCCGGCCTTGGTTGCCAAGGGCGCCGGCCTCCTTGCGGTGCTGATGATCACGGCGGCCAACAGGTAAATGGATAGGATCATCCACCAAGACGACACGTAGCTCCCGGTGCTGTCGTGGATGTATCCCACCAACGGCGCTCCGATGCCATTGCTGATCAACATCACCGGTAGGACGATGCCCCGGATGCTGCCGAGGAAAGCACGCCCGAAATACTCCGCGAATATATATGAATGTAGGATCATGCCCGCTCCCACGGATAGGCCGAAGGTGATGCCGGACCCGAAGAGGAAATATTCGTTGCGCCCGGCTAAGGCCAGTCCCATGGCGGCAGCGAGTCCCAAGAACGACCCAGCGCCGATGATGCGGATCGGTACCCGGTCTGCCATCCAACCGGCAAACAAGGCCATCGTGGCGGCGCCGGCCGCGTCGCCGGCAAAAGAGAAGGAAACGAGCTGGGCGTTGAAGCCGTTCTCGATCCAGTATGGGATCCGGTGGACACTGGTCCCGCCCTGGGCGATTCCGGACAAGACGAAGGCCAGCAGCAGCCTCCACATGGCGCCGGTCCTGAATGCTTCCCGGACTGTCCAGGATGTCTCTTCCGTTACCGGCATCGCGGTCTGCCCCGGCACCCCGCCTCGGCTCGCCGCAGGTGGCCCGCCGTCCAACTCCAGGCCCATGTCCTCGGGCTGCCGCCGCAGGAATATCGCCGAGAGAGGGACCGACAGCGCCATGAACACCACGGCCATAACTACCCAGGTGGAACGCCAACCGATGTGGTCCAGCAGCAACTGGGTGATGGGCAGAAAGAACACGCCGCCGATGCCCAGTCCGGTGGCGGCCAATGCTAAAGCCATCCCCCGCTTTCGCTGGAACCACTTGGCCACCGGGACCAAAGTCATAATGTTCTGGGGCGCCGCCAGGCCGGTCATGCCCAGAACCCCGAATATAGCGATCACCTGCCAAGGTGAACCGGCACGGCTCAAAACGATCAAAGCCACTCCGATGATAGCCGCGGAGACCGGGATAAGCACTCTGGGTCCGTAGCGGTCCAGCAGACGCCCGACCATGTAACTGGAGAGTCCGGCGGCCAACCTGCGAGTGGTCACCGCCCAGCCGAACTGGCTGCGGCTCATACCCAAAGCGCCGCCCATGGGTAGCACGAACAGCCCGAAACTGAGGTTACCAGTGGCCATCGTGGAGAAATTGACCAGCCACATCACCGCGACGATCACCCATCCATAGAAGGGGCGATTGGAAGCTCGGCCGGTAGGTCGCAAACTAGTTCCTACTCATGGAATGGCGGTGACTGCGGCGCGTCCATGGTTCGACGGGGCTCACCACGAACGGTTGACTGTTTTTGGGCGTGTTAGTTGGTGTCGAGGGCAGACCGATGGCGTTGGTATCATTCGGTGAGGAAATTCTTGATTTTGAAGGCGCGCTTCTCCTCAATCCGTTCGTCCTGAGCTTGTCGAAGGATGCGCATAAGTCATACTCAGAAATTAAAGTCTTGATATTTTCGATGGTTCGACAGGTCCGGTTCCATCGCGATTCTCGAAATCGGCCGGAGCTCATCCTTGGCGACATCAGCGATATAGATTTGCGCGGTTGCAATCTAGATGATTCGCGAGCCGGTGGGCTTGGTTCCGATCACCCCGGTCTGCTCGAGATGGTCGATCTCCGGTCCAGTCAGACCCAACAGCTCGCCATAGACGTCACGGTTGTGCTGCCCCAACGTCGGCGACGGCCACCTCACCTTACCGGGAGTAGCCGACATCTTCCAAGGTATCCCCGGATACTGCTTTGGCCCAACTTGAGGGTGGTCCACGGTCACAAATGTGCCACGGTCTTTGAAATGAGCGTCGGCCAGCAGGTCGGGACCGCGCAGCACCGGACTGGCAGGCACACCGGCGCCTTGCAGAATCTGGGTCACCGCATACGCTTCCTGGCCCATGGTCCATTCCGAGATGATCTGGTCCAGCTCGTCATGGTTGTCGCGGCGGTTGTCTAGCGTGGCGAACCGTGGGTCGTCGGCCAGTCCGGGCGAGTCCATGGCTTGAGCCAGACTCTGCCATTGCTCTTGGTTGGTGGCGGCGATGGTCACCCACCGGTCCTCGCCGGCGCAGGGGTAGCTGTTGGCCGGCGCGTACCAGCCGGAGCGGTTGCCTCGGCGTTCCGGTTCCTGTCCGGTCATCTGGTAGGCCAAGACTTCCGGCCCCATGAGGGCGACCGAGGATTCCTGCTGCGAGACATCTATGTACATGCCCTTGCCGGTGCGGCGGCGGTGGCGCAGGGCGGCCATCAGCACGCCGGCGGCGTGGGAGCCGGTGATGGGGTCGCCGTGGTTGATGCCCGACTTCATAGGCCCATCGCCCCGGTAGCCGGTCATGTGGGCCATCCCCGAGAGCTGCTCCTGTCCGATGCCGTAGCCCAGGTACCCCTTCCAGGGGCCGGTGTTGCCGAAGGCCGGCATGGAAACGTAGATCAGGTCTGGCCGATGTTTTCTCAGTTCCTCGTAGGTATAGCCCAGACGCTCCAGGCTTCCCTGCCTGAAGTTCTCGATCAAAACGTCGCTGATGGAAACCAACTGCTCGAAAACCCTTCTGCCTTCGGCCTCGGTCAGTTCCAACGTCACGCCGTACTTGGACATATGGAGGCAGTTGAACCAGCCGTTGCGGTTCCAGGGTTCTTCGCCAGGTTCGCCGTCGGGATAGGCCGCGATGCCCCGGGCCGGGCTCACCGGTCCGCGGTGAGAGTCGTAGACGCTCAGAGACTCCATCTTGATGATCTCGGCGCCCATGTCGGCGAAGATCTTGGTGCAGTACGGCCCTGCCCAGATGCGGGAGAGGTCCAGCACACGGTAGTTCTTGAGGGGCATCCTTTCGGGTGGCTGCTGCATGATGTTAGGCCCCGGCGTTCTGGGCGAGAACACCCTGCTGGACGAGGACCGACACCTGCGTTTCCGAGTAGTTCAGCCAAGATGTTAGCGCTGATGCAGTGTGCTCACCCAGAAGAGGCGCACGTCGGAAGACCCAGGCCTCGACACTGGCTTCGGGCGTGATGGGCGCGCCGGGGTAAGTGAGTGTTCCCGCCACCGGGTGGGCCAGCTCTACGAAGTAGTTTCGGTCCAGCAGTTGCTCCATCTCCAGGATGTCCTTCATGGTGGCGACGAAGCTGAAACCCAGACCGCTCTCCTGGCCGGCCTTGAAGATGTCCACCTTGTTGTTATCGATGAGGAAGGGCAGCATGTAAGCGTCCACCTCGTCCGCATGCTCCAGCCGGCCGGCGCGGGAAGTGAACCTTGGGTCGGACAGTTCATCCCGGCCCATGATGCGGGCCACCTCCGGCCAGCGGTGGTCAGGCCCGGCGATGATTCCCACGTGGCCGTCCGCGCACGGGTAGATGCCCCAGGCGGCCCGGCCGTAGCCCCGGTTCCCCACCCGCGTGTATTCCTGCCCTGAGTAGCTGTACTGCATCAGCGCGTTTTCCAGGATGTTGGTGGCGTATTCAGCGATGGACACGTCGATCTGCTGGCCCTCGCCGGTTTCCTCGGCATACATCAGGGCAGCCATCGTGGCGGCGAATGCGTTCTGCCCCGCGCCCAACTGCGCCAGCGGCATGCCCTCTTTCAGCGGTTCTTGCTCCGGCTCGCCGGTGATGTTCATCAGCCCACCCAGGGCATAGAGGTTCAACTCCGAGGCCTTCCAATCACGGTACGGGCCGGTCTGGCCAAAGTTGGAGATGGAAGTCACCACCAGCGCCTGGTTGGCCTGGCTCAACTCGGTATAAGACAGACCCAAGCTGTCCATGCCGCCGGGCGCAAAATTCTCGACCAGGATGTCCGCCTTGGCCGCCAACTCCAGCACAACCTTCCGCCCCGCAACGGACTTCAAGTCCAGCGCAAGACTCTGCTTCGCCGTATTCAGATAAAGAAACCAGGCCCCATCCTCAGGAGCCGTTCCCCCTCCCGATTCGGATCGGGATAAAGGGGGGCCAGAGGGGGTTTCCGCCCCCGACGCAAACGGCCCCAGCCACCGCACCCCGTCGCCCGCACCGAGGCGTTCGATCTTGACCACGTCCGCGCCTAGTCCGGATAGCAACTTGGTGCAGTATGGCCCGGCGATATAGTGGGTCAGGTCCAAGACCTTGACTCCTTCCAACAGTCCTGGCATCAACAAGTCTCCAAAAAAAAGTGGCTGCCCATGCAGCCGCTGAAATTGTTGCACCAGCAGTTGGGAATTGCAACCGCGCCTGTGCCGTGACTCCGATTATGGTATTCTTCTGCCCATCGATCCCGCTTCCTTGATTCCGAATTTCGCAGCTATATCAGCTGCTGGAGAAGCCCCTATGGAACGCCCTATCTTCCAGCCGGTGGGCACCCCGGTCGAAGAACTGGACACCCCGGCGTTGGTGATTGACCTGGATGTCATGGACCGCAACATCCGGACTTTTCAAGGCTATTTCGCGGACACAACAGTCAAGGCCAGGCCCGTTGTCACCAGCCACCTCTGTCCCCAGATCGGCCACCGGCAACTGGATGCCGGCGGCACCGTGGGCGGCATCGCCGTGACCACCATGGGCGAGGCTGAAGTGTTTGCAAACTCAGGGTTCTCCGACATTCTATTGGCCAATCAGGTGGTCACCGTCTCCAAGATCCGGCGGCTCTGCGCCCTGGCCGGGCAGACGAGTATAGGAATCGCGGTGGACAGCTCCGACAACGCCCGGCAACTGTCTTCGGGCGCCGTCGCGGCCGGGGTGGAGCTGCGGGTGCTGGTTGAGATCGACGCCGGCATGGGCCGTTGCGGGATATCGCCCGGCATCGAGGCCGTGGCCCTGGCCCAGAGGATCGACGGACTGCCTGGGCTCAAGCTGGAGGGCATCATGGGCTCGGTGCCCGGACCCAAAGGCGATGACGACCCAACTCAACACGAAGCCAAGACCAAGGCCAACCTTCAGATAGTCTTGGACAGCAAAGACGCCATGGAGCAGGCCGGCCTGTCCATCGAGGTGGTCAGCGTCGGTGGGACCCACTGCTACGCCCAGGCCATCGGGATGCCGGGGATAACCGAGGTCCGGGCGGGGCGCTATCCGCTGATGGACCACCGCCTCAAGTCTTTCTTGCCCGAGCTAAACCCGGCGGCCAAGATACTGACGTCGGTGATCAGCCACCCCATCGATGGCATGGCGGTGTTGGACGCCGGACACAAGTCGACGGCCCCCGACCAAGGCAGGCCGGTACTTGAAGGCATCGAAGGCGGTAACGCCACCCGGTTCAGCGCTGAACACGGAATAGTGGAACTGGAAGGCGAGGCCCAGAACAAACTGAAGGCCGGCGACAAGGCCTGGCTCATCCCATACGAGTTGGGCGGCACCGTCAACCAATACGATTACTTCCGGGCCGCCAAGAACGGCAAGCTGGAAGGCTTCTGGCCCATCTCAGCGAGGGGCAGGCTGGCGTAAAAATCCCCCCAACCCCCCTTTACGAAAGGGGGGCTTACCAGTTTCCCTCTTTCGTAAAGGGGGACTAACGGGGATTTCCGCTCCCACCCAAGATTGGAGTTTTTTAAATGAACGAACATTACCGGCCCACTCCCGGAACGCCCATGGAAGACCTGGACACCCCTTGCCTGGTCATCGACATGGACGACCTGGACAACAACATGGATGTCATTGCGAAGACCTACGAAGGACGTACCGCCAAGTTGCGGGGGCACGCCAAGAACCACAAGACGCCCGCCATCGCCCACCGGCAGATACGCCGGGGCGGCACCGTGGGCGGGGTCTGCGCCGCCAAAGTTTCAGAGGCCGAAGTGATGGTCCACGGCGGCATCGCTAGCGTGTTCATCACCTCGGAGATCGTGGAGCCCATGAAAATCGACCGGCTCTGCTCCCTGGCCGATCAGGCCGAGATGCTGGTGGCTTGCGACCAATCGGCCAACGCCCGAGACATCTCCAAGGCGGCCACCGCCAGAGGGGTTGAGGTAGGCGTGGTCATCGAACTGGAGACAGGCCTGCGCCGCTGCGGAGTACGGGAGATCGACCAGGGCGTGGCCCTGGCCAAGGAGATCGCATCATTGCCCGGACTGCGTTTTCGCGGGGTCATGAGCCACCAGGTGATTGGCGACATGCCTGACCGGGAGGACCGGGTAGTGGAAGCCAACCGCACCATCAAGGGCGTCATCGACCTCAAAAACGCCATCGAAGGGCAGGGCATCCCCATGGACATCGTTTCCACCGGGGAGACTTGGAGCTACGATGTGGCTGCGGATATTCCCGGTGTGACCGAGATTCAGGGCGGCAGCTACCTGATGATGGAGACCCACTACAGCTATATGACCGAGTTCCGTTACGCCGGGAAGATACTCACCACCATCATCAGCACACCCCGGACGGGTATCGCCATCGGCGACGCCGGCGTCCGCGCCGTCAGCAGCATCTCGGGCATGCCTACGGTGTTCGACCGCCCTGGCGTCAGCGTGGAGTCCATGGACAGCGATCATGCCGTGTTCAAGCTGGAGTCCGGCGCCAGCCTGAAAGTAGGCGACCAGGTGCTCCTGATACCGGCCCAACAGGACGCCATGGTCAGCCGCTGGGACCGCTTCGTCGGCCTCCGTAGAGGCAAGGTGGAAGTGGTCTGGGACATCTTGGCCCGGGGTTGTCATAACTGAGCGGTCAGCGGTCAGCCGTCAGCTTTCTGGCGACGCGCCTTCCCGTCTTTCCAGCGAAAGCTGGAACCCACTACGCTGCCGGAGATTGCTGGTGGCTGTGGGGGCTGAGTGGATTCCGGCGTGCGCCGGAATGGCGCAAAGACGCGATCTAGTAAACACCAGGTCCTAACGTTGGTCCAAAAATACGCTGACCGCCGACCGCTGAAAGCTGCCCCCGCTACTCCGGCACCGGCCCGAACTCCGCTGTGTTCATCAGGTAGGTGTTTTGGGCCACCAGGAGGCCGCGGACCCTGGGTATGTAATTCCCGGTCCACTCGGGGTCGGCGGCCACGGCCTCTTTGCCCTCTTTCAGATGCTTCAGGTCTTCGTAGGCCCAGATGTGGGTCACCTGGTTCAGGTCGCCGACATCGCCGTAATACCAGCCCGCCAGCTTGATGCCGTAGCGCTTTCTGATGGGGACGGCAACTTCACCCGCCGCTGCCATGTAGGCGGGGATCCCGCCCGGCTTGAAGGTGTAGACCCGGAAGTCGAAGACCATCTTGTTCTTCTTGATGAACTCCGGGGTCCCGTCGGCCGGAACGTCTCCCACCACAGGATAGATTGGCGCGAAGTCGGACGAGTTCATCGTCCAAGTCTTCTGTGATTCCACCAGCGGCTGGGCCCTGGGGACGTACTTTTCGGTCCATTCAGGATCGGTGTGGAATGCGCGCTGGGCTTCCGCCATGTGTTTGACATTTTCGTAGCCCCAGATGTGAACCACCTGGTTCAACGCCCCGACTTCGCTCCAATACCATCCTGCCAGAGCGACGCCGTGGCGCTGTCTGATGGGCAGGCTCAACTCTTTCACACCGGCCCGGTACTCGGCGGTCGCCCCCGGCTTCAACGTATACATCCGATAGTCGTAGATCATTTTGTTCTCCTAACAAATCCGATAATCCCCTCACCCACGTCCTTCCGCGGAAGGAGAGAGGGCTAGGGTGAGGGCGTTTTTTCGCCGCCTACCCGGTGTGCTCCAGCACAAACTCCCCGATTCGGCCGATGGCTTTTCGGGCCTCGGGCAGGATGGGGGCGTAGTGATGCCAAACGTGGGGCATGTCGTCCCAGACCTCCATCTCTACAGAGACGCCGGCTGCCTTGGCTCTGGACTTCAGCAGCGTCGAGTCGTCCAGCAGGACCTCGATGCTGCCCACCTGGAGCAACAGGGGAGGCAGTCCGGTGAGGTCGGCGTGGATCGGCGACGCCAACGGCGCAGTGGGGTCTTTGCCGGCCAAGTATACCTTGGCGATCTTGAGCAATCGTTCTTTGGAGACCGAGGGGTCGGACTCGGCGTTGGTTGTGTGGGATTGGCCGGTGGACTCCATGTCGGTCCAGGCGGATATGCAGACACCCGCCGCCGGCATAGGTTCTCCCACGCTCCGCAGAGCCACTAGGGCCGCAATTGCCAGGCCGCCGCCCGCCGAGTCTCCGCCGATGACCATCTTCTTCGCCGATATACCCTGGTCTAGCAGCCAGCGGTAGGCGGACACCGAGTCTTCCACCGGCGCCGGGAAGGGTATCTCTGGGGCCAGGCGGTAGTCCAGGGCCAGCACCCTAGCTTTGGAAGCCCTCGCCATGTGGGCCAGCATCACCCGGTGGGTGCGGGCTGAGCCGAACAGGTAGCCGCCGCCGTGCAGGTAGAGGATCACCCGGTTCTCTTGCGACTCCGGGGCGCTGATCCATTCTGCGGGGGTCCCATTGACCCCAACCCGCTCGGTCTCGATGTCATCGTCCATCGGCAAGACGGACATGATTCGCTCGTAGGAAAGGCGGTCGTCGTCGGTCGTCTTTCTTACCTCCGCGGACCGGACACGAATCATCTCAAGTACGGTATCCAGTTCTTTGCTGGGCGCCATGGCGCATCTCCTGAGACTGGTGCTGAATGGGGGCAATGATAGTGGCCTGAAGGTAAGGCCGCAAGAGGTGCGGCGTGTTGCAGCGGGGGATTTTGGCTTTCCGCAAGTACATTTCTACCAGAGGTCAAAAAGGCGGGGGAACTAGCTCAGCAGCCGCTTCAGAGTTCGGGCGCTGCTGTGGGGGGCGGAGAGCACCGGGACCGGAGACACCTTTTGCAGGTGAGCCAGGGCGGCCGCGAATGAAAATTGGCTGAGCAGCACCACGTCCACGTCCGGGGCCAGCTTCATGACCTCTTGTTCCAGACGGCGCTCCAGCCCCTGTTGGCCTTCAGCCCGCATCCGGGATCAAGTCCTCGGCCAGGCATAGATGGGGCTCAACTGATTTCCCCGCTTCCTCGGCCGCCAGTTTCAAGTAATACTCGGAGTTCCGCATGGCGGCTGGGACAGATGCAATCAGCCCGACCCTAGGTCCGGCCGCCACCGCGTCGGCCATCACTGGGCCGTAGGAAGACACCGAAGGGACATCGACCAGGTCTCTGGCCGAATCCACCACGGGGGCATAGACCGAACAGGCCAGCCCGATGGCGTCGGCTTTATTGTCCTGGCAGTAGCCGATTAGTTCGCTCATACGGCGGCGCAGTTGCGGCGTAAGGCGGTCGTCGAAGTCGATCAAAAATCCCTCATCCAGGACGTTGATCACCTCGGCTTCCGGAAATTCGTCGCCGAAGGCCAGCCGCACCGGCGGAATGGACTCGGCGATCGCATGGATCATGGTTACTCGCATATTTGTTCCTCAGAAAAGACTGCCATTAAGTATACGCCCGCTCATCCGCCCGACAGCTTGTAGTAGTCGAAATCCCCCAATATCTCTGCCAGTTCTCCGCCCCTTTCCTCCAGTTCGTACGCCACCGCCACCAGAGGCTTGTTGACGCTAACCAGTTGGTCCAGGTCAACAGGTGTGGCAAATAGGACAAGCTCGGCCTCGGTGGCATTCAGCGTCGCCTCCAAGTCCGCCAACTGTTCGGGGGAGTAGCCCAGGGCGGGTACCTCCGACTCCATGTGGGGGTAGGTGTCATAAGCGTCGCTGATGCTGCCAACAGCGAACTGCCGGCCGGAGACGATCTCGGCGGCGCCCAGTTGCCGGGCCGCGATGGTCCCGGCGCCGTAGGCCATGCCGCCGTGGGTCAAAGTCGGCCCGTCGCCCACCACCAGGATCCGCTTGCCCTTGACCTGGTCTGGGTCGGCGACTGTGAGCACGGAGTCGGCCAAGATAACCGGCACGTTGGCCTTGGCAACGGACTCCACGCCAGCCTGGACCTGGGCCAGTTGGCCCGGAGTGGCGCTATCGACTTTGTTGATGATCACCAGGTCGGCCATGCGCAGGTTGGCCTCGCCTGGATGGTAGCTGGTCTCATCTCCCGGACGGTGGGGGTCGACCAGTACGACGTGGAGGTCCGACCTGATCATCTGGGAGGTCGTTGTTGCCGCCGTCCCAGATGATCAGGTCGGCGTCTACTTCGGCGCGGTGAAGAATGGCGTGGTAGTCTAGTCCAGCGAACACCGTGATGTCCATCTGTAGCAGCGGCTCGTATTCCTCCCGCTCTTCGATGGTGGCCTCTAAGCGCTCGAGGTCGTTCATCTCGCCGAACCGCTGCACCCGCTGGGCCTCCAGGTCACCATAGGGCATGGGGTGGCGTATGACGCTGACCTGCCTGCGCCGCTCCAAGAAGAACCGTGCTATGCGGCATGTGGCGGAGCTTTTGCCAACGCCAGTCCGGACCGCGCAGACGCTAATCACCGGCTTGCTGGGAGCGATGGCCGTGCTTTCCGGTGCCAAGAAGGCGAAGTTAGCTCCGGCTGCCAGCACCGTGGACGCCGTGTGCATCACGTCCTGGTGGGAGACGTCGCTGTAGGAGAAATATACCCAATTCAGGCGGTCCCGCTTAATCAGCGAGAGCAGTTCGGACTCCGCGACGATCGGTATCCCGTTGGGATAGAGCGGACCGCTCAGGACCGGAGGGTAGGTCCGGCCGGCGATGTCGGGAATCTGGGCCGCGGTGAAAGCCACCACGCGAGTCAACGGGTCATTTCGGAATACAACGTTGAAGTTATGGAAATCGCGCCCGGCGGCCCCCATGATGATGACTTTATTACGTCTGTCGTCCTGCATCTAAATTCCCTGTGGTTGGGAGAGTCGTCCTACGCGAGAGGTCCTTCGACAGGCTCAGGATGAGCGGGCCGGTGGAGCATACATAATACGGCCCATCAAACAATGAAGCGAGATTCCCAAACCGCTCATGGTCAGCTCCGGCCGAAGGTCGAGAGTCCCAATGGAATCGGACCTGTCGGACCATTGCTAGCTCAGCCCCAGCACTTCGCCATCCGGACTAACGTCCATGTCCAGCGCTCTGGGCCTGGACGGCAGGCCGGGCAGGGTCTCGATGCGGCCGGCCAGAGCGTAGAGGAAACCGGCACCCACCGATGCCCGGATGTCGGTGATGGGGAAGGTGTAGCCACTAGGGCGTCCCTTCAAGCTCTGGTCGTGGGAGATGGACAGGTGCGTCTTGGCCATGCAGATGGGCAGACCGCCCCAGCCCTTGGACTCGAAGTACCGCAGGCGCCGCCGGGCCTCGGGCGACCAGCTAACGTCGGCCGCGTTGTAGATCTTTTGGGCCAGCGCCAGGACTTTGTCTTCAGCGGAAGCGTCGGTGGGATAGGCGTAGGTTATCTGCGGATCGCCTTGAGACGCGTCGACCACTGCCTGGGCCAGTTCTTCCCCTCCGGCCCCGCCTTGGGCGAACCCGTCACACTCCACCGCCGCATCGGCCCCGGCATCCAGGGCGATCTGTTTCACGGCGGCCAACTCTTCGTCACTGTCGTCGCCGAACCGGTTGATGGCCACCACGCAGGGCAGGCCAAATCCCTTGACGATGCCCACATGATGGGTCAGGTTGTCACCACCGGATATCAGGGCAGCCGTGTCGGGGTTGGCAAGGTCGCGCCGCCGCACGCCACCGTGCCATTTCAGGGCGCGGGCGGAAGCCACCAGGACTGCCGCGCTGGGCAGCAACCCACTCTGGCGAGTCTTGATGTGCATGAATTTCTCGAAGCCCAGGTCCGATGCGAACCCGGCTTCGGTGATCACGTAGTCGGCGTAGCCCAAAGCCATCTTGTCGGCGATGATGGAACTGCAGCCGTGGGCGATGTTGCCGAAGGGTCCGGCGTGGATGATGGACGACTGGCCCTCCATGGTCTGGACCAGGTTGGGCATCACCGTCTGATGCAGCAGGGTCATCAACGCCCCGGCGAACCCTAATTGCGCAACGGTCACCGGCTCCCCGTCCGAGGTCTCACCCACCACGATGCGGGTCAGACGCTCCCGCAGGTCTTGGGGGCCATCGGCCAGGGCCAAGATGGCCATGATTTCGGATGCCGAGACGATATCGAACCGTGCCTCCCGAAGGGGACCGTAGCCCGAGCCTCCAACCCCGGATACCACCTGGCGCAGACCCCGGTCGGAGGCGTCGGTCACCCGGTTCCACATAAGTCCGCCGGCATCCAAACCGGGCACGGCGCCCCGGAACACGGCGTTCTCCACCAGTGCGGCCAAGAGGTTGTGGGCCGACCCCACGGCATGGGCATCGCCAGTAAAGTGGATGTTGATCTCGTCTTCCGGCACCACCCGGGCCATGCCGCCCCCGGTGCCGCCGCCCTTGATCCCAAAGATCGGCCCTAGGGTGGGCTCACGTAGGTTGACCGAGACCTTGTGGCCCAAACGGCCCATGCCTTGGGTCAGGCCGATGGCCGTGGTGGTCTTGCCCTCTCCGGCGGGGGTCGGGGTGATACCTGTGACCACCACCAGCTTGCCCCGGTAGTCGGCCGGATCTTTCAGGGCATCCAGGGAAATCTTGGCCTTGTACCGGCCATAGGGAATCAGGTGGTCCGGGTCCAAACCCAGCGATTCGGCGATCTTTGTTATTGGCTCCACTTTGTCTCCAGGCGGAAATTTCACGGTTGTCGTCCTCGCGTATTTAAAGAACGCTGAGGCGTTATGACTATATGCGGTTGTTGGGTAATGTCGCAACTTCGGCGTCGTACGAACCATTCAAGGACTACTCGAGTCAACAAAATCCGTGGAATTTGTGGCAATCAATCTTCGCTGCAGAAGGCATAGGAAGTAAAATATATTCTGCGATTCGGCACACCATTTACTGCGATGCACCGGTAACCTACGATGAGTTCGACTATCACCGATTCTGTGTAGATCGCACGACTAAAATTGTATAATCATGATGCCGGGAAAAGTAGGGTATTATCGGCAGCTCATAATTCTATTCTAGCCGGGGTGATATCATGGTTGATCCATTTTCGCTGGTGATTACCGCAGCAACTTCATGGGTAATTGGGCGCATGCTCGACACCGTAGCATCATGTGTCTGCGGATCAGACAGCCAACGAAATATTGACAACAATTCAACTACGAACTTGTATTGCTCTAGCTGCAATGATGGACTGGACCAATTCACGAATGCAACTCAACACACCGTCAATCGAAATGGATCGGTTGCGGCAGCACACATTTCTGACCTTCACTGGGGCAGTTGGGGAGGCCTATTCTCCCCTAGATTCAATCCGCATTTTTGAGTAGGAACTGTGAACTCGAAGTACGAAAATATCGTGGTTCGGTTCCAATTAAGCAAGTTTAAGGGTGGAACCTTTTACAAAGATGAGTTGATCCTACGGCCTACTCGTGAACGGACACACTTCGACGACGTGTATTGGAAAGTGTCACGTGATACTTTCCCAGAGGAGGGTGGCGCTTTCGCTATCGATTTGACGGTATTCAATATGTGGGGCGATGAACTGCATTCAATAAGACAACTTGGCGATTTGCATAAATGAAATCGAAAGTTGCCACTCGCGAAATACCCCAAATCTATGACGTGGTAATTTCCCCTGCGCCTGGGCGATTGAACCACGTGTTCAAACTGTGTCCCGCAATTCGATAATGATTTGGACTCCGCCTAAAATAGCTGGATTCGAAGCTGTCTAGCGCTGGGAGAATTCCTGATCCAGCCGCTCGATGTCCCTTTCGCCGAGTTGGAAGTACTTGGCGTCTGGGTGGTGGAAGACTAGTGCCGATACCGACGACTCAGGGTCCATCATGTAGCCTTCGGTCAATTCCACGTCGAGGTTGGCCGACACGTCCAGCAGCCGGAATAGCTGCTCTTGGTCTTCCAGCCGGGGACATGCCGGATAGCCGAACGAGAACCGTTTCCCCCGGTATTGGGTGCGGAACAGGTCCTGGGGGGTGGTGCCCGCTGGGTCGCCGAAGCCCCACATCTGCCTGATCTGCTGGTGGAGATATTCGGCGAACGCCTCGGCGCTTTCCAAGGACAGGGCCGACAGGATGTGGGAGTTCAGGAATTCGCCGTCGGCCATAAACTTTTCGGCCAATGCCCGAACTCCGTTGCCGATGGACGTGACAAACATGCCGACATAATCGACCTGTCCGCCGATCTGGGGCAGCAGGTAGTCGGCAAGACAGAGTCCGTCCCGCTGGGACTGGCGGCCCATATAGAATTCTTCAAGGACATTACGGTCTCCGGGTTTGTCATCTGGCCCGTAGACCAAGATACGCTGGCCGTCGGAGTTGCAGGGGAAGAATTTCAGCACAGCGTTGGCCTTGATGTCTTCTTGGGCCAACATCAAGTCTTCAACCCGCCTCACGGAATCATGAAGTTCGATCGCTGACTGGTCTCCGGATTCCAGGTCGTCGGCGAACCGGCCCTTGTATCCCAGATGCCTCACGTATAGCATCTGCGGGTTGATCAAAGGGAATATCTCCTCCAATGGGTGGTCGTTCAGGACGTGCAGCCGCAGGTCAGGCGGGTTCGGGATGCCAAAGTCGTGCCGCACCTGGGCCGGTGGAACATCTTCACCGGCGTCTTCCTCGCGGTCCCGAGCCGCTTCGTCGGCGGCCAGCATGGACCTCGCTTCCTCGTCGAAGGAGGCCACCAACTTTTCCCGCTCGTCGGCGTCTTGGATGGTATTGGCTAACGCCAGCCCAGTCATGGCGTCGGGGGCGTAGGCCACCAAGCCGTCGTATTCGGGGGCGATGCGGAGCCGCGTGAACCGGTTGGACAGGGCGGCGCCGCCAACCAGCACCGGACAGGATATGCCCGCTTGCCGGAAATCTTGCGCTGTCTCGACCATCATCTTGGCGGATTTCACCAGCAGGCCCGAAAGTCCGATCATGTCGGGCTTGTGCTCTTGGTAGGCGGCAATCAGGTCCTGGGGCGGGACTTTGATACCGAGATTTATCACTTTATAGCCGTTGTTGCCCATTATGATCTCGACCAGGTTCTTGCCGATGTCATGCACATCGCCCTTTACCGTCGCCAGCAAGACCTTGCCCTTGATGGCAGACTCTGTCTGTTCCATGTGGGGCTCCAGATGGCTGACCGAGAACTTCATTGATTCGGCCGACTGCAGGACCTCGGCCACGATCAATTGGTTGGCATTGAACTGGCGGCCAACCTCGGCCATACCGTCCATCAGGGGCCCGTTGATGATCTCCAACGGGGTCCGTTCCGTGAGCGCTTCGTCCAGGTCTTGCGCCAGCCCCTCTTTGGTGCCCTCGATGATGCACAGCGCCAGTCTTTCGTCCAAAGACAGGTTCATGCGCTCTTCGGTCGTGGCCTTGGGCGGCTTGTCGCGGAAGTGTTCGGCGAAGGCCGCCACCGGGTCGTCTCCCCGGTACCAGATCAGGTCTTCGGCCAGCTTCCGCTCTTCCTCAGGGATCGACGCATAACGCTCCATCCCCTCGGAGTTGACGATGGCCATGTCCAGCCCAGCCTGAACACAGTGGTAGAGGAAAACCGAGTTCAAGACCTCTCGCCCTTCCGCGGGCAGGCCGAACGAAACGTTGGATATCCCCAGCACCGTCTTGGCGCCGGGCAGGGCTTCCTTGATCAACCGTACGCCCTCGATCGTCTCAGCTCCGGACCCGATGTAGTTCTGGTCTCCGGTGCCCACGGGGAACACGAGGGGGTCGAAGATGATGTCTTCGATGGGGACGCCGTACTTCTCGGTGAGGATCTTGGCGGAGCGAATGGCCACCTCAAGTTTGCGTTCCTTGGTGATGGCCTGGGCCTGTTCTTTGTCGTCGTCGATACAACCCACCACCAACGCCGCTCCGTAACGCCGGGCCAAGGGCACTACCGATTGGAACCGTTCTTCGCCGTCTTCCAGGTTGATGGAGTTGATGATGGACTTGCCCTGGAGCCGCTTCAGCGCCAATTCGATCACCTCAGAATCGGTGGAGTCGATCATGATGGGCGCTTTTACTTTCTTGGTGACAAGGTCCAGAAACCGGGCGACGTCGGACGCCTCGTCCCGGTCGGGGTCTTGGAGGCAGATGTCTAGGATGTGGGCGCCGTTTCTTATCTGGCGGCGGCCAATCTCGGCAGCCTCTTCAAATGAACCCTCTTTGATCAGACGGCGGAACCGTCTGCTGCCCAAGACGTTGGTGCGCTCGCCGACGATGGCCGGCCGGACGTCGTCGTCCACCAGCAGTGATTCGATGCCGGACACGCGGGTCTCATCGGATTCGACCCCTGGACGGATGGGCTTACCGGAGGCCATCTCCACCAGTAACTCGATGTGCTTCGGGACAGTGCCGCAGCAGCCACCGATGATGTTGACCCATCCGGACTCGGCGAACCGGCCAACGGTCGTAGCCATGGCTTCGGGGCTCTCGTTGTAGTTTCCGTCTTCGTCGGGCATGCCTGCGTTGGGGACGCAAGCCACCGGGAATTTGGAAAGCGAAGCCAAAGTTCTGACGTGGTCGGTCATAAACGTGGGGCCGGTGGCGCAGTTCAGCCCGATCCAGAGCAGGTCACGGTGCGCCAAAGAGATATAGAAAGCTTCGACATCCTGACCAGCCAACAGAGTACCCATGGGTTCGACTGTACCCTGGACCGCCACCGGCACTTCCCTCCCCAACTCAGCGAAGGCCCGGTCGATGCCTTCCAAGCCCGCTTTGACGTTCAGCGTGTCTTGGCTGGTCTCTAACAGCAGCAGGTCAACGCCGCCTTCTATGAGCCCGGCTGCCTGGATTTGGTAGTCGCCGGCCAGTTCCTCAAAAGTGATGCCGCCGGTGACCGAGATGGTCTTGGTGGTGGGGCCCATGGACCCGGCGACGAACCGGAGTTTGTCCGGTGTCGACGCGGCATCGGCGACCCGCCGGGCTAGCTCGGCAGACTCGCGGTTGAGGCGGCGCGCTTCGTGGGCCAAGCCGTACTCGGCCAGCACCACTGGCGTAGCGCCGAAGGTGTTGGTTTCGATGATGTCGGCGCCGACTTCCAGGTAGCTCCGGTGGATGTCCTCGATCACGTCGGGCCGGGTGACGGTCAGGTATTCGTTGCAGCCCTCATATTCGAGGCCGCCAAAGTCATCGGGGCCCAGGTCGCGGTCTTGGATGGCGGTGCCCATGGCCCCGTCGATTACCAGCATGCGTTGGCTTAACGCCGATTTCAGTTCATCTATACGGGAATTTGTTGTCATAAATGTTTATGGTGTGTACGGGATTCGACTACTGCACGCCTACGATTGTAGCACCGGAGCGTGGCTGTGTGAACCGGATCGAAGAGTTTGCTATCACGAGATGATGGCGGTTGGATCAGGTCTGACGAAATTTGGCCAACTCCTGTCCCATCTCTCTTAATCGGTCAAGGGCTTCCTGTTTACGCAAGAGACTCATCCGAGCCCTTCAGCGATGCCATTTTTCCTTCTCTCGGAACGCTAGTTCCCCGAAGCCCTTGGCGGTATCCCGCAAGTGTATTTTCTTCATCGATTCGTTCTTAGATCAGCCCGAGCCAGCCTACCTCGCGAACCAGTCGGTCAGTTCCTGCCGGTTCTGTTCCAGCCATTTAATGTTCAGGCGGACCCGTTCAAGGGCTTGGCGGATGGTCCGCTCGGCGGCCGGGACCGGGTGCTCGGCGAAGAAGCTGTCGATCTCGTCGGCCTTCTCCTGCGAATTGAAATGACTGCAGATCGATACCAGACGCATCAGGCCGAACCCGCCGCCGCCGTAGCGCCGGTCGAACTCGCCCCAGTTGGATTTAACGAACTCCCAGGCCAGGTCGCGGCCCTTGGGGTTGGCGGCGACACCGCCCACCAGTGTAATGGTGTCCTGAGACCGTACCTTGGCGGACAAGGAGTCCTCCAAGGCCGCGTTAAGCAGCTCCGGTTGCTGGAACCTGGTTAAAGACATCAGCAGCCGGATCTTTTCCTCTGCCAAGTCTGTCTCGTTTTCCAACTGCCAGATCTGGTCGTAGACCTCCTTCCCGCCAGATTGGGCCGCCAGGGCGAACACCACACCGCGGAGGTCGGGCGCCAAAGAGTCCCGGTCCTCCAGGTACCGCTGGAACCGCTCGGTTGCCTGGGCTGTGACGTCGGTGTCGTGGTAACTGCCGGCCTGGCTCAGTACCGTGGAGCGGAGCAGGGCGTCCAGATGGCCCTCGCCGGACTTTGGTTCCCAGCCGATCTTCCGCGCCGCTGGGCCAAAGATGTCGCGGGCGAAACCTTGGTACGCCGAGTGCACTGGTTCTTCAGAGATGAGCTGCTCGATGTCCCTGAGATTGCTGGCCAGGTCGCTCCACACCGAGGCGTCATCCTCGTTCCGGTACGCCTTGGCCAGGGAGAGGAATTGTGTCACCGGCAACAGCCCGGCCCGGGAAAGGGCGTAGGCGTCGTTCTGGATCCCCAGACGGTCTGTGGCGTGTAGCTCCAACGACTCGATGGCCGGGACCAGCCGTTGCCAGTCTTCGTTGCTGTAGTTCACCCGGTAGAAACCGGTCTGCAATGGGTTCAATTTGACCCAGCCGGCGCCGTCTCCCGGCACGTCCAATTGGGCCTGCCGTCCGTCCATCACGATAACCCCGGATTCCTGTCCGCCCTGGCTGGCGCTGATGGGCACGCGCCATACTTCGGTGTCGATGTCCGGCTCGCTGTCGCCCAGAAGACGGTCATAGACGAACCGCTCTTGGGTGACCGATAGCCGGGTCTGGCCGCCGCTGCGTTCCGATTCAACCTGCAGCACGGGGTATCCCATCTGCTTGACCCAAGAGTCCATGATCGCGGTGACCGGCTGGCCCGATTCCGTCTCCAGGGCCGACCACAGGTCTTGGGTCCGGGCGTTGGCGTACATGTGGGCCGACAGATACCGGTTCAGACCCTTCCGGAAGGTCTCCTCGCCCAGGTAGTTCTCCAGCATGCGAATCACCGAGGCGCCCTTGCTGTAGCTGATGGCGTCGAAGAGCTGGCTGACCTCCGCCGGATTCTTGACTTCTTGCTCGATGGGGTGTGAGTTCTTCAGGCCGTCCAGGCTGAGCGCCCTGTTGGTGTCCATGTTCACGAACTGGGTCCACATCTCCCATTCGGGGAAGAGCCAGTCGACCGCCTTGTTGCCCATCCAAGATGCGAAGCTCTCGTTCAGCCACAGGTCGTCCCACCATTTCATGGTGACCAGGTCGCCGAACCACATGTGGGCCATCTCGTGGGCGATGACTTCAGCCACCCGCTGCCGGGTGCCGGCCGAAGAGTTGTCCGGGTCGACGAGCAAAGCCGTTTCCCGGTAGGTGACCGCGCCCCAATTCTCCATGGCCCCGGCGGCGAAGTCGGGTATCGCGATGTGGTCAAGCTTGGCCAAGGGATAGGGGATACCGAAGTATTGATTGAAATAGCCCAGCAGCTTTACCGACGTATCCAGAGCAAACCCGGCCTGGTTCTCCTTGCCGGGAGTGGTCCACACCCCGACAGTGGTGCCGCCTTCCGCCCGTTCTTCTATCGAAGTCAGGTTTCCGACGATGAAGACCAGAAGATAGGTCGACATAACCGGGGTCTCGGCGAACCGGACCGACTTCAGGCCGGGGCCGGGGACGGCTTCTTCCACGACTGGCGTATTGGAAACGGCCTGGTATTCGTCGGAGAAAACCAGCGTAACTTCAAAAGTCGCCTTCTTGGCCGGTTCGTCCCAGCAGGGGAAGGCCCGGCGGGCGTCGGTGGCTTCGAATTGGGTGGTGGCCAGGTATCGGATCTCCCCGTCCTGGGACGTGTACTCAGACCGGTAGAAACCCACCAATTTGTCGTTCAGTTCACCGGTAAAAACCATTTCCAGACGGGCGTCGCCGGGCTGGACGGTGTCCCCGAAGTCCAGGGTCGCGGTCTCGGCATCTTTATCCAGGACTATGGAGCGGCTGGACAGTGTGGTCCCATTGGCGTGGAGAGTGGCGGAGCCGATCTCCAGATCGACCGTGTTGAGCACGATCGTGGAGGTTGGCTCCAAGACTTGGATATCGACGCTTTGCTCGCCTGTGAAGGTGAAATTCTTAAGGTCGGGCTGGAGCTTGATGCGGTATTTGCTGGGGCTGGCTGTTTCGGGCAGGACCACCGCTTCAGATGCGGGCATTACGATATTCCTCCGTGGGTGTGGGCCTGGGATTTCGACCGGGAAAACAGACGCCAAAGTGTCCGGTGGCCGGAGAAGACGGTGGCTATGAAACGGGCTTTGGGCCTGTTGTCTAGGCGCAGCGCCAGTGTACCATTAACCTGACAGCGGCTCTACCTGTAACGATAATAGCGGCAGCGGCGTAGCCGGCCTGGCAGCGAGCCCACCTGGTGCTATATAATACAGCCCGGATTTTGTCCCCCCAGTTTAGGCGTGGGAAGGGCATGTGGCGTGCGGGGATAAACGATGGGGAGGCATACCGCTCACGGAATCAGATTAATGCTAAGGAAGTCCTAAATGCCTCCCAAGACCATGTTCGAAAAGATCTGGGACGACCATGTGGTCGCACAAGAACCAGATGAGCCAGCGGTCATATATATCGACCTGCACCTGGTCCACGAAGTCACCTCTCCCCAGGCCTTTGACGGGCTCAGGGAAGCCGGCCGGAAAGTGCGTCGGCTGGACCTGACCATTGCCACCGCCGACCACAACACGCCCACTTGGGACCTTTCCCTCCCGGTGACGGACGAGATCTCCAAGAAACAACTGGACGCCCTGGACCGCAACTGCGCCGAGTTCGGAGTCACGCTCTACGACCGGTTCAGTCCCCTTCAAGGCATCGTCCACATAATCGGCCCGGACCTTGGCTACACCCAGCCCGGCAAGACCGTCGTCTGCGGCGACAGCCATACCTCCACCCACGGCGCTCTCGGGGCCTTCGCCATCGGCATCGGCACCTCCGAGGTCGAACACGTTCTGGCGACCCAGACGCTGCGAGCGTTCAAGCCGGACACCATGGAAATCAGGGTCAACGGACAATTGCAGAGAGGCGTCACCGCCAAGGACATCATCCTGGCCATCATCGGCAAGATCGGCGTCTACGGCGGCGTTGGCCACGTCATCGAATACGCCGGCGAGGCCATCCGCGCTCTGTCTATGGACGGCCGGATGACGGTCTGCAACATGAGCATCGAGGCCGGGGCCCGCGCCGGAATGATCGCCCCCGACCAGACGACGTTCGACTATCTGAAGGGACGCCAGTTCGCTCCCCAGGGCGCCGATTTTGACGCCGCGGTGGAGCGGTGGAAGGCCCTGACGACCGACCCCGGCGCCAAGTACGACCGGGTGGTGGAGCTTGAGGCGTCGGAGATTGAGCCCCATGTGACCTGGGGGACCAACCCAGGTATGGTCGCTCCCATCTCCGGCAAGGTTCCGGACCCGGCGGACATGGAAGACGAAGCCCAACGGGAATCCACCGCCCGGGCGCTTCAGTACATGGACCTCAAGCCCGGCATGGCGATCACAGACATCAAGATCGACCGGATTTTCGTGGGCGCTTGCACCAATGCCCGACTGGAAGACCTGCGGGCCGCGGCCGAAGTTGTCAAGGGCAAGAAGGTCCACGACGATGTCTACGCCATGGTTGTGCCCGGTTCAGCCAAGATCAAGAAAGAGGCTGAAGAAGAGGGACTGGACAAGATCTTTGAAGAAGCGGGCCTGGATTGGCGTATCGCCGGCTGCTCCATGTGTCTGGGGATGAACCCCGACATCCTTGCGCCGGGAGAGCGCTGCGCCTCCACCTCCAACCGCAACTTTGAGGGGCGGCAGGGCAAGGGCGGCCGCACTCACCTGGTCAGCCCCGCAATGGCGGCGGCGGCGGCCATCGCCGGCCACTTCGTCGACGTCAGAGACCTTTAAAGCCAAGCAGTTAACGACAACCGCTGAATCACCCAGGGAGATAACTCATGGACGTATTTACGAAATTAACCGGCGTGGTCGCACCCATCGACCGCATCAACATCGACACCGACCAGATCATCCCGGCGGTGTTCTTGAAAAGCATCGAACGCAGTGGGTTTGAAGACGCTCTGTTCTCGTCTTGGCGCTATAACGCCGACGGCAGCCCCAACCCCGATTTCGTGCTGAACAAACCCGCCTACAAGAACGCCAACGTCCTGGTGGCCGGCCCCAACTTCGGCTGCGGCTCGTCCAGGGAGCATGCCCCCTGGGCGCTACGGGACTACGGGATCAAGTGCATCATCTCCACCAGCTTCGCCGACATTTTTTATAACAATTGCTTCAAGAACGGGGTGCTGCCCCTGGTCCTCCCAGCCGAACAGGTGCGGGAGATCATGGACAAAGCCGAGTCCGACCCCGGGATCGAGCTGAACGTGGACCTGGTCAGCCAGCGCGTCTGGGACGAGAGCGAAGAGATATCCATCACCTTCGAGATCGACGCCGCCCGCAAAGACGCCCTGGTAAACGGCTTGGACGACATCGGCCTCACCCTCCGCATGGAGCAAGACATCACGGACTTTGAGTCCAAGCACGGGCTGTAGGCGCTTGCGCCTGGCTGTCAGCGGTCAGCTTTCAGCTTTTGAGGGCGGCCTGGTAACGAAAATGTAAGGGCACGCTATTGCGTGCCCTTACATTTGTGTTTCATGTCATTTCGAGGCGTCAGCCGGGGAATCTCGTTGCTGGTGGTAGAGCACAGTGGACCAAAGCAAAGACACCCGTCGCTGTACACATGGTGACAGGGCTGAGGGCAGGTTTGGGGGCTCGGAACGGTTTGCGGAAAAAGGTGCGTGAACCCCCCAACCACCAGCGTGCCCACACCATGTCATTCTGAGGCCGCAGCCGAAGAATCTACCAAACAACAATCTGGCAGACCCATCGCTTCACTCAGGGTGACATTGCTGGGATTGGGTTTGGCGGCTCGGAGTGGTTTGCGGCGAGAGTGCGAAAATCCCCCAACCCCCTTTACGAAAGGGGGCTTCCTGGGAAACCCTGGAATTACAATCTTCCCTGATAGCTGATAGCTGATAGCTGATAGCTCGGCACTACCCCGGAAACGCCCGCCTGACCTGCTCTTCGTAATCCGTCTCGTAGCGTTGCATCCGGCCCTGGCGGACCTGTTCGTCTAGGGACGGGCGTTGGACTGGGCGGGGGTTGGTGGGGCCGTAGCCGATGATTCCAGCCTCTTCCAGCGCCGTCATTTCCTCAGCGGTCTTGCCCAGTAGGTCCGAGAGGACCAGGGTGTTGTGCTCACCCATGAGCGGGGCGGGTTGGCTCTTCACCGCAGGCGTTTTCGACAACTTCCAAGGGCGGCCGGCGTAGGGTAGGGGCGGGATGCCGGTGCTGTCGTGGTGGGTAACCACCTCGTAGAAATTCCGCTCGCCAAGGTGGGGGTCGAAGAGCAGGTCCTTGCTGTCCAGGACCGCCCCGGCCGCTACTCCTTCTTTTTGGAGAGCATGCATCAGTTCATGCGGGTCCCAGGAGCTGGTCACAGGCCCGATCAGGGCGTCCAGATCGTCCCGGTTCTTCCACCGGCTAAGGGAGTCCTCGAATCGGGGATCGGTTGCCCATCCGCCCTGCTCCAACACGCGGCAAACGGCCTGCCATTCAGTATCGGTGGCGACGGCAATGGTGATCCAACGGTCGTCGCCCTGGCAGGGATAGCAGCCGTGAGGCGACATAACTGCGTCCTGGTTGCCCAGGCGCGGGTTGGTGCGCCCGTTCGCCGAGAAATCCATCAGGACCTCTGGGGTGGTAGAACTGGTGGCCTGGGTCTGGGAGATGTCCACGAACTGGCCCTGCCCGGTGCGCAGCCGGTGCATCAGGGCGGCCATGACCGCGAATACGGTGTGCTCGCCGGAGGTGTAGTCGGTATAGGGAATCTCGGACATCACCGGCCCACCGCCAACATAGCCGGTCTGATATGCCAGACCCGCCGCTCCCTCCGTGGCCGGTCCGGTGGCCCCGTAGCTGTTCCACGGGCCGTAGAACCCATAGCCGGTGGAGGACACCATGATGATGTCCGGTTTTATCTTCCGTAGGTCTTCGTATTCCAGCCCGAAGTTCTTGATTACCCTGGGGGTGAAATTCTCCGAGAATATATCGGCCACCGAGACCAGGTCTTTCAGTATCTGCAGTCCCTCGGGTTTGCTCAAGTCTAGGGTGACGCCCAGTTTGTTGCGGTTCTGCTCGTAGAAGTTGGCGCCTTTGTTCCAGAACTCGCCCGAGATGTCGTTCTGGTAGACGGAGTCGCTGCGGTAGCTCTCCAGTCGGCCCGCGGACTCCAGTCGTATCACCTGGGCGCCCATGTCGGCCAGCATCTTCATAGCGAAGGGGATGGCGATGAGCTGGCCCATCTCAATTATGCGGACGCCTTCCAAAGGACCTGGCATGTATTAAAGAATCTCCATCAGATGACCGTCTATCAGATAACCTTCTATCAAATAACCCCTAAGGCCCGCATCTGGGCCAATTGTTCCGGGGTGTGGCCCAGCCTGGCGCCGAGGACTTCCTGGTTGTGCTGGCTCAGCGTTGGGGCGGGGCTGCGGGCCTCCCAAGGTGTGCCGCTCATCTCGAACGGAGCGCCCGGATATTTCAGTGTGCCCAATTCCGGGTGGCCGATATCGACGAAGTAGTTGCGAGCCTCGAATTGGGGGTCGGCCATGACCTCTTCGGGCGACTGGACAACGCCGAAGATGAACCGCTTCTCATGGGCGGCGTAGAACCGCTCGTACTTGTTCTGTTTGATGAAATATTCGTCCAGTATCCGGCCCAATTCCTCAGCGTTGACCAGCCGCGCTGAGGGCGTTTCGAACTTCTCATCATCCAGCTCAGGTAGGTCCAGGAATTCCACCAACGTGTTCCAATTCAACCCGGCCCCGATGCCCGGATTTGGGGTCAGGTGGCCGTCGGCGCTGGCCCGGATACGGCTCAGGTCGCCGCTATGGTTCGGCTGGCGGCGGCGGACGGCGCCGCTGTAGGTGAAGTTGTTGACCACATCTCGGAGCCCGGTGGCCACTGCTTCTTGAATGGATACATCGACCCGCTGCCCATCCCCGGTGAGGCGCTGGTGGTACATGGCCATCAGGGTGGCGGATGCGGCGTCGGTCCCCGCCTTGAATTGAGCTTGGTTGAAGGCGTGCTTCAGCGGTTCCCGGTCGTAGGCCCCCGAGATATAAAGCAGGCCGCCCATGGCGTACTCAACGATGTCAGCCGCTTTGTAGTCCCGGTAGGGCCCGGTCTGCCCGAAGTTCGAGATGGAGGTCATGACCAGGCCGGGATTTATCTCTTGCAGAGCCTCGAAATCCAGCCCCAAGGACGGCATCACCTTGGGGGCGAAATTCTCCACCAAGACGTCGGATCCTTCGACCAACGCCTTGAGGATCTGGATACCCGTCTCGGATTTGAGGTCCAGGGTTATGCTCTGCTTGTTGGTGTTCAGGTATGCGAAAACCAGGCTTTTTTCCGGGTCCGCCTCGTCGTTGAGAAATGGGGCCATGCGCCGGGCCGGGTCGCCGCCGGGCCGCTCGATCTTGAGCACTTCGGCGCCGAAATCGGCCAGTAATTTGGTGCAGTATGGTCCGGATATGTGATGGGTGAGGTCCAAGACCTTCACCCCTTCCAGGGCGCGCTCAGTCAATGGTTATCCTTACAAATAGCTACTGGAGATATTTGCCGGGCGGACGATCACTCGGGAAAGGTCAGCCGCAGCAGGGTGTGTCGACGGTTGGTGGTATAGGGCCTGACCTGCTCCGGCCAGCGGCCCAGTTCCACAGCCTCGCCCCATTCGGGAGAGCTAAGTATCTCGGGGCTCTCGATCTCGTACATGGCGTGGAATTTGGGCTGGCCGTCCGGCGAGATGGTCTGGGTCTGCCCTCCGATCAGCACCTGAAAGGCCTGGGCCTCGAACCGGGTGATCTCACCCACTCCGGCCAGCTTGCCCAATTCAGGGCAATGCTCGGTGTTGTAGACCTCGTGGAACAGGGCCTCCTTGGCCGGGTCTACATCCATGCTCGCTATGAAGAGGTATTTCGATTTCGGGGCCATGAGAAGCCTCCTTGGATTCTTGATCGAAGTTGTTTGCGCACTACCAACGCCCTCATCCTAACCTTCTCCCCGGACGGGAGAAGGGACAAAACACCCTTTTTTAAGGGGGAATTGGATGGGGCTAGAAAGCCCTTCTGTGGGAGAGCTCAGTCTCTTCGCTGGTTATGAACTCTAACAGGACGGCCTTGCCTTCTTCCTCGGTTACTTTGCGGGCCCTGGTGAAGGCGGCGCTGATCTGGTTGGGGTCTTCGATGCGCTCCGCATACCCGCCCATGGCCTTGCCCAGGTCGGCGTAATTACCGCCCAGGTCGCGGGTGCCGTAGAGCCCGTGGGAGTCGGCCATCTGCCGGGTCTCAACGGCCATGGTGGAGTTGTTCAACACTACGGTGATGATCGGGATGTTGCTGCGGACGGCGGTCTCGAAGTCCAGGCCCACCATGCCGAAGGCGGCGTCGCCCATGAAGTTGACGCACACTTTCTCCGGAGCGGCCAGTTTGGCGCCAATGGTCAGGCCCAGACCGGTGCCCAGGCCGTGGGACTTGCCCCAGCCGATGTAGGTCCGCGGGCCGTTGGACCGGTAGAACGGGACTATCTGGTCGCGGGGGCTGCCCGAGTCGTGGGTCACGATGGCGTCCTCCGGCGGGATGGTGTGCATGAAGTCCCAGATCACCCGGTAGGGCGTCATGGGCACTTCCGAGGATGAGAGTTTGGCCCGCCACTGGGACAGCCAGGCGTCCCGCTCGGATTGCACCTCTTTGGCGGTTGCCTGATCGTCTTTGCGGCCGTCGCCGACAATCTCCCGGCAGGCGTCGATCATCTGGCGTAGGACCAGTTTGGCGTCGCCGACGATGGGCAGGTCGATGTTGTAGTCCTTGTTGATGTCTGACGCGTCGTTGGTGGCCTGAATCAGCGTCTTTCCCGAAGGGATGTTCATCACCATGCCATGTTTGGTGAAGCTGGTCCCGATGCCGAAGATGAGGTCGGCCCGGCGGATAAAATGGTAGGCGTGTCCCGACATCGTCGTGCCGGTGCTGCCAAGGGCCAGAGGATGTACTTCCGGGAAGGCGCTCTTGCCCAGCAGTGTGCTGCAAACGGGGACTTGAAGCAGTTCCGCCAATTCCACCAGTTCGTCGGTCGCTTTACCGTACAACACTCCCTGGCCGGCCATGATCACTGGGAAATGGGCGGCGCACAGGGCCTTGGCGGCCGCCTGGATGTCGCCGGGGTTGCCCTGGCTGGCGACGGGCCTGCTTGCGACGTAGTAGAAGGACTCTTCGCTCACGTCTTCCAATGCGATGTCGGCTGGAATCTCAACCGCCATGGGCCCGCCCCGCCCCTGGCGCAGCCCGGCAAAGGCGCGGCGCATGATGTCTGAGGTACGGTTAGGGGCGTTCACCTGTTCGATGGCTTTGGTGATCTCGGCGTAGCCCTTAAGCGAACTGTAGTGGGGCGCGATGCCGGCCCGTTCTCTGGGATGGCCCAAAGGAAGGAGCAGCAGCGGCACCGAGTCGGAGAACGCCGAGGCAATGCCGGCATAGGCGTTCTCGGCCCCCGGGCCGTACTGCATGGCGAATACGCCCATCTGATCGCCGTTGGAGACCCGGCTGATGCCGTCCGCGATGCCGACGCCGACCCGTTCTTGGCGGCAGACTATGGGCCGGATCCCGCCCAGGGCGGCTGCTTCGATCACTGGTGTTGTGGGAAAGCAAGGAAGATATTTGACGCCTTCCCGTTTGAGAATCTCGGTTATGGCTTCAATCGTATTCAATGGGAGCCGCCTCCTGACCCAAAATGGGTATCTAGTATTAGGTTAAATCGTGCGTCAGTTCTGGGATATCGGCTGTTGGCTGACGGCGTGGGGAAATTACCCGCTCCGAGCCTAGTTTTTGGCCACGGGGAGTATACCACTGCCCAGGCGCGAGGGCATCAGGGGGACAGCGAACAAGGACCGCCACCCGTCCCGTTCGTCGTGAGCGCGCCGAAGGATGCGCATAAGTCATGCTGCTGCTGGAAACCGGCCCGACCTCAGGCGTGTGGTTCGACGGGCCCACCACGAACGGACAGGGTACGGGGCTCACTACAAACGGACAGCCAGAAATCTGGGCTGCATGGATTCCGGCTTTCTCCGGAAAGACAGTTGAAACTGCGAGATAGTCCGCACGCAACCGTTCATCCTGA